>ULXU01071552.1_pt1 | contig 17520 bp, 20 predicted proteins | sample 1961521 | NCBI WGS metagenome assembly ULXU01 (sample SAMEA4835845, study PRJEB28245) | human gut metagenome | biome: gut microbiome; material: fecal sample | place: Denmark | collected 2008
GCGAGGAAAACTGTACCGGCGGCGGCAGTTTTGATGAATATGAAAAGCCGGATGGAAAAGGGGCTCTGTGTACACAAGACGGTTTTGATACCAAAGTTTCGGATTGTAAGAATGATCCTGACAGACAAATTACCGCTTACTGCCCTTATAACAATGAATATGTGAAATGCTGCAGCAAAGAATATGTGTATGATGCCCCGTGTGTTTATCCGTTGGTGACAAAAGGAAGATGCGGCAACAAATATAAATGCGAGTGCGATTCTTCACAGTACAAATATACCGATAACGAATGCAAAACGACCAAAGGGTCGGCCGGAGAGGGATATGAAAACTCATACGGTTCGGGGTCTTTTTGCACGCAGCAGCGCTATGATACGGACAGTCACGGTATTGTTTCGGAGATAAGATATTCTTCCTGCCAATGCGACCGGGGAATTTATCCGAAGTTCGGCAGCATGTTCCCGAAAGATCCGAGCGTGGAAAGCGACTGTGATTTCAATGCCGAAAGGCAAGGTCCCTGTTCGACCAAATATGCCAACAGCAACAAGACGGAAACTTATTATAAGTTCTGCCGCTGCAATACGGGCGATTATCCGAAGACGGATGCCGGCTGTTATCCTTTGACCGGTGACGCTTCGGAAGGAAGCTGCTTTGACACGATTATGCATTATACGGATTGCGCAAGCTGCGCCGGTTATGATGCGCGCAATCTTGATCACGTGCCTTACAGCCCCGGTTCCAAAGCTGTCCAGTGCCAAAAGGATGACGAAGGCAATCTGCTTAACGAAGACTGCGATTACGAAGTTTGTCCGTATGATCAGACCGGCAACACTTACTTTAAAATCAGAAAGTGCAACGAGCCCGGGTATGAGCCGAATTCCAATCATTCCGCCTGTGTGCCGATCAGCTGTTCAAAAGCCGTGCAACAGTTCCTTGCCGAGGACGGAAATGAAGAATATGGTCGTTTTGACGGCAAGAATCTGCTGGATGCCAACGGTAATGTAACAAAAAAAGCAAAATACGGTATTGTTGCCGGGTATGTTACTCTGACTTCTTCCAAATCCTGTTCAACGCCGGTTACAACATATAAAAGCGTTTGTGTGTCAGGGTATTGTGCCACTAATTTCAATTCAATGTGCTATGCTTATCAAGAAGGCGAAGGTTTCTGCGGCGGAAGTAGCGGCATAATCGGTAGTATAAGGCCGTCTCATTGGTGCTGTACGTTGGTGCGACAGGTGGCTACGGGAACGATTTATCCCGGTCAGGGTGAACTCGGCTGCAGCAGTGCAACCCGCTACTATTCCCCGGCCTATGTTGTTTATAACGAAGGAGATACTTCTTCAGACGCGGCAAAGGCCATGAGTGTGGCTTGTACTTCTGCGGTTTCGATCAATGCCAACAGCAATGTCAACGGTTTGACAAGTACGGTTAAGACTTATGGTGTGAACTGGACTTTAAGCGGTAATGTCGAAAAGCCGTTGGAAATATATAACGGCAAGGTTTCCTTTTCGAGCGCCAACATAAAAGCCAATATTCTTCTGACGCGTGAAAACGGCAAACCGAATGCGGGCAACAGTAAGGTAACCGGCGACTTGTCAATTCATTCCGCCTTCCAATCGACAGGATATGATTATGATCTTGGAACGATGAATGTGTATGGCGGTAGCGGCAATGTGGCAGCTTTTATTGCAGGAGATGAGGGAGCGTATATAAAGTTTAACGCTTCCCGGTTGAGTTTGAAAGGGTTGATGGCGTTGAAATATGCGGATGCCTATGTTGCTCGTTCCTGTATCGGGTGCCAGTTGGGCGGTAACGGCGATCCCGATGGCAGTGGTCAGCATTTCAGCCAGATGACCTTGATTGACAGCAACTGGTATTTGGCTAAAGGCAATACGGATTATAATCTTTTCATTTATCCGGCAAGTTTTATCGGCAATAATGATGGATATGCCAACAGCGGCGGGTCGCAGATTATCTATGCTGATAATACGAAATATGCGTTTATTCGGTCGCGTGTTCAGTATGATAATTGTCACAACGGAAAATCTTCCTGTAGAAAGAAAAACTTTTCTTATGGAAACGTCATTAATAATGACGGCAGTCTGTCATATATCGGCGACGGATATTGTTCCAGATGGTGTGACAGCGCCAATGACGGAAGTAATTACGGCAATGATCGTATTTGTGCCGTCAACGGTTCAAAAATGATATGGGGGCATTCCGGCAGCAAAAAATGCTGGATAGAAGCTGTCTGGCGTAGCGATAGATATTAATCCCCGCCCGTTGCCTGACTGAGTTCGGGTGATAAAAATCCCCTTTAGGGCGGGGCCCTCTATCCGGCAAAAGGGGAGAAGGCTGCATAATAATGCATCTTTTCCCCTTTGTCCCGGACGGGTCGTTTCGGAAGAGGATGGTTCGGCGCCGTTTTGTTCCGATACGATCAAGTCTTTTGCAACAAATTATTTTTTCTATGTCTTATGCGTTATTATTGACAACCGGCGCATTTCGTGCGGGCGGTTTAAGGCAAAATTTGCGGCAAAAAGAGTAACGGGAAATTTTTGTTAAACCCTTTAAATAATTTCTGATATGAAAACAAACAAATTTTGGCTTGTTGTCGCACTGGGTGCGGCTCTTGCCGTCTGCGGACTGACTTCCTGCGAGAAGGATAACTATGAATTGCCGGAAGTGATCGAAAGCGAGGTTTCCGACAGCGGTATCGACGAAACGGTGACGGAAACGGTTAATGAAGAAGGCGGCGTCAGCCTCAGTTACAAAACCTGGATTCAGGTTCAGGGACAGACCCGCGCGAGCTTCGACAACCGGGTTGAGGCAACGCTGAGAGGCAAGCTGGCGGATTTCAGCCGGGAAGTTGAAGTTGCGAACTGGCATTTCGGTGACAAACCGGAAACTTTCGTAACCAGGAGAGCCGGCGAAAGCCGCAAAGACGGGTTCGTGACGATTACGGATTCCCTTCTGGTTTATACCGTGAAGTATGAGAACTTTGAACTGGCGTTTGAACTTCCTTTCGAAGTGGCGGTTTACGACGACGGTTTTACCCGCCAGGTGATGCCCTATTACTATTATTCCAACCTGCAGGACAGAGGCGGAAAGATAGAAAATATGGATTCCGGCGAGGATGAAGGCTTTGCCTATGCGCAAAAACGCTACACTCATACGATTGCCGTCGATTTTAACGGCAAAACCTATGAGGTGACGGCAGACGTGCTTTTGCGGCGAAAGCTGGGACCGGCCGACGAACCTTACATCGTAAACAGTTCTCTTCTTTCTTACGGTATCAGTCCGGATGAAACGGGAGATGCGCTTTCGATGCTGGTCGTAAAGCAGAAATGGTCAACCGGCGAAGAAGTCGACCGCAACTATGTCATCAATCTCGGGGCGGTTATCCATTCGGAAGTGCTGCACTGGGTTGAGATCGGCGCTTACGGCGGTGATCTGGCCATTGTTTCTGCCGAACTCAATGAGGGCGTTAAATCGCCGCGGACGACGGAAGAAAAGTTCCTTTCGTCGTTTATGGTCGAGCAGGACTATGTGGTGAAATACAACTATTTTACCATAACGGTTCAAGTTGCCCACGACGAGGCGGTTTACGACGACGGCGTTTCGGAATTCGATTTTCCGTGCTATGATTTTGAAAAGCTGGAAAACAGCTTCAGCTTTGAAAAGGGTAATGCCGGAGAAGACGAAAACGGCGCCTATCAGTGGTACACGCTTCGCCATACGGTGAAAGCTTCGCTTGCCGACGGCGGTATAAGCAAAGAAGGAACCGTCAGGATGAACGTAATGTCAAGGCCGTAGCCTTGCACCGTATTGACAGGAAAAACCCCGGAGAAATCCGGGGTTTTTTTGATAATCGTTTTTTCTTCTTTTGAGGGCGTTTTTTCTATCTGAGCGGATTTTACTTTTCGTTTAAGCCCTTAATGACGCTGTAAACGACTCTGAGCTTTTCTTCACTCATGCTTTTCAGGGCGTCGGTGATCAGAAAAAAGGTCGGAGACAGGCCGAGCGTTTCATCTTCTTCGCCACCGGTGTTTCCGGAAGCGTTTTCTGCGTCTTCGGGCAAGTCGGGGTAGTTTTCCTTAAGCACTTTCGGCAAGTCGAAGTTAATACTGACAGACATTTCCATCAGCGTGCTTAAAGTCGGATTTTGTTTTAAGTCCTCAATTTTTGCGATTGAACTTTCACTTAACCCTGTAGCCTGAGCCAGTTTGTATCTGCTGACGTTTTTTCTTATTCTTTCTTTTTTGAAGGCGAGAACAACCTGATTTACTCTGCTCTGATTTTTTCTTTTATTGATTAACATGCTTAATCCGATCGTTGAGGTGTGATAAATAGGCTGAATTGGGCTACATGTTGCAATTAACATATCAGAATATGCTGTTAATAATAGTAATAGCATCCTTCTGTTGTATCAGCAAGTATTTTATAATGCAAAAATTAGAGATTATTTTTCGTTTAATCCCTTAATGACGCTGTAAACGACTTTGAGCTTTTCTTCGCTCATGCTCTTCAGGGCGTCGGTGATCAGAAAAAAGGTCGGGGACAGACTGAGCGTTTCATCTTCTTCACCACCGGCGTTTCCGGAAGTGTTTTTCCCGTCTTCGGGCAGATCGGGGTAATTTTCTTTAATCGCTTTCGGCAAGTCAAAGTTAATGCTGACGGCCATTTCAATCAGCGTGCTTAAAGTCGGATTTTGTTTTAATTGCTCAATATTGGAAATGGAACTGTCGCTTAATCCTGTGTCTTTTGACAATTGATATCTGGTAATTCCTCGATTTATTCTGGCCTGCTTCAAGGCAAGAATAATTTTGTTAACCCGGTTTTGGTTTTGTCTTTTGTTTGCTAACATTTATTACCTAAATCAATTTGTTAAAACGATTGCTAACTGAATATAAATTAACTTGACTTTATACGATAGACTTGTATAATAAATTTATGTTATATGGAGATATTTTGAAAGAAATGTTTTTTCCTAAAATATAACATTTTTTTATTATTATTCTGACGCAATACCTGCAGGAACAGGTATCGGAGGGCTAGAGGTAGCCCGGACGAATTCGCGTTCGTCTGATTTTTACACTAGCAGCATATTGATATAAATGCTGTAACTCGGCTATTGACTCTTTGATCGATAACTGAGATTATATCCCCGGTCTTGACTATCGGCCGGGGAGCCCTTCGGGCTTGCCCGAAGGATGCCACTTCTAGTGTAGTGGTAACGCGAACTCCCCGGTCACCTTTTCCGCCCCCGTTTTTCAATTTTCATTTTTTTCAAGGGGGCTGACATGGTTAACAAATCATTCGACAAAAACGCGCGGCGGCAAACGGAAACTGACGAAGACGACGATCTCGGCGAACCGATCAGAAACGCCAGAGAACTGGAAATGTTCATTGCCGCGCAGAGCAAGGAAACGCAGCGGGCAATTCATAAATTCGTCGCTTTTCTTCTGCGCTATACGGGATTGCGGCAGATGAAAGAACAGGCGGAAGAAAACCGTCAAAAAGCCAAAGGCAAACTGCCGCGGATAAACTGAAAACTCTGGAACCGTCGGTACGGCAACACAAAACCGCATGATAGGGACGAAACAAACTGAATGACCGGGAAAAACGATCATCTTTCACATGTTTTCATTTTCTGCCCGGAACAAGAAAAAAGCGCAAAAACGACCGGCGCGAAAAATGAGATGAAAAGGCAGGAAAAGAGCGTAAGATACGGAAAATAAAAAAGAAGGATGAAAAAAACACGGAACAACCGCAGCCGGAAATAGAAGGAAGGGGAATAGAAGGAAAATGAAGAAAAAGCGCCGGACAGCCGATATGAAGGGGCAATGCATCGAAAAGCGAAGGCAGCAACAACCGGTGCGGAAAATAAGAAGAAAAGACGGAAAAAGAGAGCAGGATACGGAAAATAAAAAAGAAGGATGAAAAAAACACGGAACAACCGCAGCGGGGAACAGAAGGAAGGGGAATAGAGGGAAAATGAAGAAAAAGCGCCGGACAACCGATATGAAGGGCTAATGCATCGAAAAGCGAAGGCAGCAACAACCGGCGCGGAAAATAAGAAAAAAAGTCAAGGAAAGAGCATGAGATACGGAAAATAAAAAAGAAAGATGAAAAAAACACGGAACAACCGCAGCCGGGAATAGAAGGAAAATGAAAAAAACGCCAAACAACCGATACGGGGAACAGAGGAAAATAAAGAAGAAAAAGGGGTGACAACCAATATACAACGACGGAAGGGGCAATGCTCCGAAAAACGAAAGCGCCGGACAGCCGCGGCGGGAGAAACGTGTAACCGTCGGCAGCTCCGTTTTCAGGCTTGCTTTTAACGGAACGGCCGGTATAAAATATGGTATCTTCTGATTTTCAGTGAGAGGCTCATGAAAAGATTTTTCATATTCCTGTTGTTTGTTTCCGCGGCCTTGTTTCCAGCCGTCTGTCCGGCTGCGGCGGCCGATCCTGTCGTTAATATCGGCGGCGTTCGCATCAGAAAAGTTCTGTTTGCCGTTTCTCCCGCAGACCGTCAGGAATGCATGCGCAACAAAGAAAGCTGGGGACTGAAACACTGCCTTTCCGGCGGACGGGATTATCTGGCCGGCGCTGCCAAGGCATGCGGCGGGCTGCAAAACCTGCCGACCGGCAAAGAAGCCAAAGAACTGGCGGTGCTGCTTTACGGCGATGATCGGGGAAAGGATGCCCTTTACGGTCCGCGCGACGACCGGCTGCTTGAACAAATCGGCCTACCTTCGTCATATGATCATCTTTACGTTTGGCTGGCAGACGAAACGGCCGACGGCAAAGGCGGTTACATCCGCATGTTTGCCGACAAAGGCTCCATTCCCTACTATGCCCGTCGCGACGGCTCGGGGTATGTTTCTTCCGGCTTCGGACTGATTCGTTATAAAAGCAAATTCGGCTTTCAAACAACGCGGCCGAACGCCGAAGCCCCTTCCGTTATCTGCATTGACAGAAGCCGGGACTGAAACGGCCGCCGTTGTCCTGATACAAAAAAAGGAACGCCGGCAAACGTTCCTTTTTTTGTATCAGGTATCAGACATCAAACACCATATGCCCGATCATAGAAGACAACCAGCGGTTTTTCGGCATGTTCGCGGAAAAACGCCAGCGCCTTTTCGCACAACTCGCGTCTTTTGATGTACTTCATGGCCGTTTGCAGCTTTTTCTGCTTCACCATTTCCATCTGCGCGCTTTCTCCGAGAGAATGGTACTTGGCGTAAATGGACAAAGCCTCGGGATAGTGTATCAAAAGAGACTCCGTGGAACGGTGGCAGCGGCGGAATTTGAAGTAAATACAGAACAGATCCTTGCGGCCGCTCCGTATCAGTCTTCTTTCCGCTTCGGGATCCAGCTGATATCTTTTCACATAATACTCAAACTTAAAAGTGTCACGTAAAAAGAGAAGCTCAGTCTGAGCTTTTATCATCAACTTCCCGTCTCTCAAACGTTCCTTGAACTCTCGCAGACTGTGGTACTTGGTCAACGCAATCTGCCCATTGAGCGTCTGTTTCATAATTGGAAAATTAATAGATTATGGAATAATAAATTATGCTTCTATGGTCGCTGTTTTTTGTCCATTAGTCAAGCTATTTTTATTCTGTTGCAAAAATTTTCATTCTGCGGTATAATAAGTTAAGTTTTGTAAGGAGAATTTTGATGCGCAAACTATGGACATTTCTGCTGGTTTTGGCCTTGATCGGCAGTGCGTTGACCGCCCGGGCCGGCGTCCGCTTTATTACCGATGTGCCGCAAAACACCATTCAGGGCAAGCTTCCCAAGGTTTCCAACAGCGAAAGGAACCGCAGTCGCTGCATTTCGGCCGGTTATACGAAAACCAGAAGTTCCTGCGGCGACAAGGTAGCCGTCCGTCCCTGTCCGCATAATACGCGGATGTTCAAGGGGTGCTGCGACAGGGAATACAGCCATTCCAAAGAATATTGCCTGAGCCGCGGCTTAAAGCCCAGCCGTCGTTCCTGCGAAGGAATGTATGCCTGCGAATAAGGCCGTATTTATAAATTAAAAAAAACTCCCCGGAAACGGGAGTTTTTTTATTAGTTGCCTTAGCATCTCCCCATTTTAATGGGGGAGAATGTTAAAGTGTCGTTAGACACCGCTTTACGCCAACGAGCGTGGTCAAACCGTAAGGTTTGTAGCTGTTATAGAACCTCCGGTTTACTGGGAATATCTATTCGTTTGTTTTTTGCTTCTTTCACGCCGGGTGAGCTTTTGGCTTTTTCCTCCGGGGCGGACGAAGTAAATTTCAATATATAAAAAAGCCGCTTTTCAAAACGGCATTTTCCGATTTTACACTAAGCGAATCTTTCGTTTTTTCTTTCCGTCGGAACGGACAGAACATGTCCTTAACACAAAAAAATATTGCCCGGCCGGATCCGGCCGGGGTTTTCACTATACCAAAAAACGCCGTTCTGTTAAGGACGGCGTTTTTCAAAACACTTTCGGACCAACTAGAATCCTTCGGTATCCAAGCGTTTGCGAAGTTGCTTGCGGGAACGTCTGATTGCCTCGGCCTGACGGCGGGCTTTTTTCTCAGAGTTCTTTTCGTGATGGCGGCGCAGCTTCATTTCGCGGAAGATGCCTTCGCGCTGCATTTTCTTCTTCAGAACTTTCAAAGACTGACCGACGTCATTACCGATAACAGTAACTTGAACCACTTAAATCACCTCATTTCAAACTATTATTTGGTTATCTCTCAAAAATTGAGTGTTTCTTACCATATCTAAACGGCAATTGCAACCGTTTTTTAAACCGGCAAAGCAAAATCAGGCGATGATGTTGGGCATGATCTTGGCTTCGATCGACTCGATTTTCTTTTTTACCCCGTTGCGCATGATGTTGAGCTGCTTGGCCTTGGCAAAGTCAATGGTGGCGTTGCGGGCGACCAGATGGCGGATATCGGAACGAACCCGTCTTTCCTCCAGCCGCAGTTCACACAGCTGATGGGTCAGTTTGCTCAAATTGTCATTTTTAACCATTTTAAGATTAATCCCTGGATTTTGTAAATAAAAAGTCCGATTAAAAAATTTTTACAAACAACATTTTGTAAATTTGTGTTGAAATGTAGCACATTTATGCTAAAAAAGCAACCAATATTTATTTGAAACAGGAGTTTTGCATGAATAAGATCAAAAGAATCGGTATTTTAACCAGCGGCGGTGACTGTGCCGGCTTGAACGCCGTCATCCGTTCGGTCGTTAACGCCGCCACGCTCAAAGGCTGGGAAGTTTACGGCATCAAATTCGGCACCGACGGGCTCACCAACCGCCCGCTTGAATACGAAGTGCTGACCGAAGCCGGTTTTTCCGATACGCCGTGGCCGCGCCTGAGCGGTTCCTACCTCGGTTCGCTCAACAGCGGGGTTAAGCTCGAATCCATGGAAACCCTTTCGCAGAAATTCGGCGAAGGCGCCCGCGAACTGGGGCTTGACGCTCTGGTTGTCGTCGGCGGCGACGGCAGCATGAACATTGTCAGCAACTACTGCCACATGGCCGGCATCAAAATGGTCGGCATTCCGAAGACAATTGACAACGACACGCCGATTACCGACGCTTCGGTCGGCTTCGCCACCGCCTGCCAGGTTTGCACCGGCGCGCTTGATTCGCTTGAGCTGACCGCCCGTTCCCACAACCGCGCCCTCATCCTCGAAGTGATGGGTCGCGACGCCGGCCACCTGGCCATGCATGCCGCCCTTGCCGGTTTTGCCGATGTTTGCCTGGTGCCGGAAATTCCCTATAAAATCGATTCGATTATCGAAAAGCTGGAAACGATCAAAAACAACGGCCGCAACCACGCGCTGATCGTCGTTTCCGAAGGCGTCAAACGCGAAGACGGACAACATGTCGCCGCCGCCACCAACAAAATCGGCGAAACCGTTTACGGCGGTATCGGCCAATATCTGAGCGCGGAGATCAACAAGCGCTGCAAAGTCTTCCAGACCCGCGTCACTACTCTCGGCCACACTCAGCGTTCGGGCGATCCGTCGCCGACCGACCGCATCCTGGCCACCATGTTCGGTGCCAAAGCCGTCGAACTGCTGGAAGAAGGCAAAACCAACCGTATGGTGGTTTGGAAAAACAGCAAAATCGGCGATTTTGACATTGACGAAGTGGTCAGGGAAGGCACCACCCTGCTTGACGTCAACAGCGATTATGTCAAAGCGGCCCGCGCCGTCGGCATGTATGTCGGTGAAGAAGAATAAGGCCGTAAACACGTCTTCCCGAGAGCCCGGAAAAACTTCCGGGCTCTTTTTTGCGAAAAAAAATTGACTTTTGACAAAAAAACTGTCACAATATTTTTATACAACAACAAAAGGATACGGGCATGGCGTATAATAAATTGAGAAAACTTCTCGGAATGAAGCCGAAAGCGGACAAAACCACAAGCGAAAAAGGCGTTACCACCGTCACCGACTATTTTCCCGACTTTTCGGTCAAAGAGGTGGCAGAATACCGGGAAGACGGCTCGCAGCTTTCCGTATCCCGCTACAGCAAAGGCCAAATCAGCGAAAAAACCGATTATCTCGTTGACGGCGGGCAGACTTTCAGCCTGTATTCCGACGGCGTTTTGACCGAACAGACGACAACGCGCGCCGACGGAGAAAAAACCGTTACGGCCTTCGCCAAGGGTAAAAAAACGGAAAGGACAACCTATCATCCCGACGGCCGCCGCACCGTCGACTCTTTTGAAAACGGCAAACAGACCGGCACGACCGACCATTATCCCGACGGCAGCAAGATCATCAGCACTTTTTCCGATGATTTTAGTTACCAAACCAAAATCAATGCCGACGGCAGCATTGATTACAAAGACAGATTGTGCAGCCGCGGCGGCAAACCGATCACCCGCGCTTTTTCCAGAGAATCACGCAAAACCGCTTATATCAACGTCTATGTAAACGGTTTTAAACTGGGAGAAACGATCGGCCTCGGACATGCCTACAAACCCGAACAGGAAGCGGAATCCGTCCGTCAGAACACCCTGTATAATGCCGCAAACCGGGCTATTGCCAAAGGCGACGGGGATGAGCTGGAAGCCGTCACCGCGCAGGCTCTGAAACAAAAGGAACTGTTGGACAATCCGCAGTTTCAAAGCCTGCTGAATTCCTGCTATGCAGCAACCAAAGCCGCCGTTTCCGTCAAAGACGTCAAAAAATTTCAGGCGGAATTTCACAAACGGCTGGAAGCAAGCGGCTATCAGCGGCTGCAACCGCAAGGGCGGGTAAATTCCTCTTTCGACAGAATGCGCGGCAACCTGGAAACGGCAAAAACCGCCGGCAAAGAACAAACCCCGGCAACAGAAAGCCGGGAAACGCGCAGCGACGAAAAAATCCGGCAAACGCCGTATGCCGGATTCGATAAAAGCCATACCATCGAATAACCCGAGCCGATTTTTTAACCCCGAAGACAAAGCGCTTCGGGGTTTTATGGGGTGTTTTTGACATTGAACTTGTTTCCATGTTTTCCCCTCTTTTCCGCGCCGGTTGTTTTTGCGCTTTTTTCTTATTCCGGGCAGAAAATGAAAACATGTGAAAGATGATCGTTCTCCTCGGTCATTCAGGTTGTTTCGTCCCTGTCATGTCGTTTTCGTTATCGTACCGATGATTCCGGGTTTTTCAGTTTATCCGCGGCAGTTTGCCTTTGACTTTTGGTCGGTTTTTTTCCGCCTGCTCTTTCATCTGCTGCAATCCCGTATAGCGCAGAAGAAAAGCGACGAATTTATGAATTGCCCGCTGCGTTTCCTTGCTCTGCGCGGCAATGAACATTTCCAGTTCCCTGGCGTTTCTGATCGGTTCGCCGAGATCGTCATCTTCGTTTTCAGTTTCCGTTTGCCGCCGCGCGTTTTTATCAAATGATTTGTTAACCATGTCAGCCCCCTTGAAAAAATGAAATTTGAAAAACGGGGGCGGAAAAGGTGACCGGGGAGGTGATGTTACCATTACTCGTGAAATGGCATCCTTCAGGCAAGCCCGAAGGGCTCCCCGGCCGATAGTCGAAACCGGGGATATAATCTCAGTTATCGATCAAAGAGTCAATAGCCGAGTTACAGCATTTATATCAATATGCTGCTAGTGTAAAAATCAGACGAACGCGAATTCGTCCGGGCTACCTCTAGCCCTCCGATACCTGTTTTTGCAGGTATTGCGTCAGAATAATAATATTAAAAAACTAATTTATTTTGGAGAATGAAAAAGCAAATTAGTTTCTTAAATTATTCTAAGTTTAATATAAAGACCTTTATGAGAAAGTCAAGACATTTTATAGTAAGAACATGAAAACAAGGGAAACAAACAGCGTTGTCAACAACGTCATCATTGCTTTTAAAGATCATTGCCGGCTAAAGAAGATTACGCCGTACCGTTTGTCTTTGATGGCAGACGTGAGTAAAAGCTCAATTTCAAAAATCGGAAATTTTGAACAAAATCCGACTTTTTCAATGATGATAAAATTGTCGGTTGCGGCGGAGTTTGATTTGCCTCAGGCACTTTCCCAAAATTATCCTTATCCGGAATCTGAGCTTGTGCAGAACGAGTTGTTGGGGAAAGATCCTCTGTTTTATTCCGCCGTTAACGAACTTAAAAAACTTTCTCCCCAGCAATTGAAGCTTGCCTGTAAAATACTTGCCGATATTGCGGAAGGATGATATTGTTTCAGACATCATGAATAAACGACAAGCAAAAAGCATAACCAACAAAGTCGTGCTGAAACTGCGCGAGGCACGAGGGGAGATCAGCCAGTATAAATTGGCGAAAGGCACCGGTATGAGCGAAAGTTCCATATCGAAGATTGAGTGTCTGAAGCAAAATCCTTCTTTTATGACTTTGGCCATTATAGCCGAATATCTGGGGTGCTATTTTCCGGAAATTGTTGCTCAATGCTATCCTCCGAAAGAAGACCGGCAGGCGATGGACTTGCTGGGGCATTCGCCTCTGTTTGACATGACGGTTGAGGATTTGAAGAAGCTGAGTGAGGATGATTTGGTGATTGCTCACAGTCTGGTTTCAACGCTGGCCAAAAGAAAGAACAGATAATTTTTGCCGGAAGGAAAAATTATATGACCAAGTCCTTGTATACCGACGAATACGTTTATTTTCGCAAGTTATTGCGCCGGGCAAGGGAAGCTGCCGGTCTTACGCAAACCGAACTTGCCGGAAGGTTAAACAAACCTCAATCATACATCTACAAAAACGAAAGCGGCGAAAGACGCGTCGATGTTACGGAATATCTGGATATTATGTATGCTTTGGGCAAAGATCCTCATGAAATTCTGGATGAGTTGTGTAAAATGTATAAATGAGAATTTGTCTTACACAATGCCGCGTAAAACATTGATAAATTTTTCAATGCGTTTTATAGTTGTTTTATGAACAAGAGAGAAGCCAAAATAATCAGTGACAAAGTTGTTTCCGCCTTAATTGAGAGGCAGAAAGCTGTCTGCATGACCAATTATCAGATTGCCAAGAAAACCGGTTTGAGCGAAAGCACACTGTCGTATATTAAAGATTTTAAACAAACCCCGCAATTAATGACTTTAATTCTGATGGCGGATGCGATTGATGTTTCGCTTGCCGAGGTTTTCCGGGAAGTGGAAAATTACCACAGAAAACTCTGTAAATAAACTTAAAACCCCGGATTGCTCCGGGGTTTTGCTGCAATGGGAAGAACAGCTATTTTTTAATGTAATTCAGTGCCGTTTCGGTAAAGCCCTTGATGGTTTCCGCGCTTTGTTTCAGCTTGGCATGTTCTTCTTCGCTGAAGGTCGGATACAGGCGGTTGTGAATGCCGCGTTTGCCGATGACGCAGGGCATGGACATGCAGATGTCCTTTACGCCTTCGACTTCATGGTGAAGGGCGGATACGTTCAAAATGGCGTATTCGTTACTGTCAATCGCCTGGCAGATGCGGCACAGGGCACCGGCAATGCCGAACGTGGTAGAACCTTTGCCGTCGATAATCTTATAGGCGGCGTTGCGGACGTTGTCGTCGATTTCGTTTTTAACTTCTTCCGTCAGCGGGCGGTCGAGGTCTTTTGACAGCTGTTCAAGCTGAACGGTGCCGGCCACGGCGTTGGACCAGATCAGCACTTCGCTGTCGCCGTGCTCACCCAAAACGTTGGCGTGCAGCGATTTCGGCGAAACGCCGAGATGGTAGCCGAGCAGGGTGCGGAAGCGGGCAGTGTCAAGTACGGTTCCGCTGCCGAAGACCCGGTTTTCGGGGAAACCGGAGAGTTTGATGGCAACGGAAGTCATGACGTCCATCGGGTTGGAGGCGATTACCAGAATGGCGTTCGGCGCATGTTCCGCCAGCTGGGGAATGATGCTTTCAAAAATTTTGACGTTGGTGGCCAGAAGGTCGTTGCGGGTTTCGCCGGGTTTCTGGTTGGCGCCGGCGGTAATGATGACGACGTCGGTGTTTTCCAGGTCTTTATAAGTGCCGGCTTTGATTTTGTTGGCATAGGCAAAAGGCGTCGCGTGGGCGATGTCTTCGGCTTCCGCTTCCGCTCTTTTGGCGTTTTGGTCGATCAGGACCACTTTGCGCGCAACCCCGCGCATGATGAGGGCGAAAGCCGCGGTGCTGCCGACCCCGCCGGCGCCGATGATTCCGATGTTTAGCATTTTTTTTCGTCTCCTTAGCAGATATTATTATTTAGATGTTTTTTCGTTCATAAATGTAGGTGCTGCTTTTGGCAAAAGCAAGTGAAAATCGTAAAAATCTTTTATAAAATCCGTCTGTGCGGAAAAGCGGCCGGCCGCGGTTATTCTTCAATCAGCGTTTCTTCGTCGCCGGCGGTAATTTCCGGGTGCTCTTCTTTGAATTCGCCGTCGTCCTCGTCTTCGGCATTATCCGCTTTTTCCTCGGCCGGCGGCGGAACGGCGCCGGGGATGAGGGTTTCGTCGGCGGCGGTGTTGGCAAAAAGGCCGGTCGTTTCCTGTTTGTAGTTGTGAAGGCGGACGGTAACGAGGACGGTTACCACAAGCAAAACGGTGAAAAAAATCTTTTGCATTTTGAAAATCCTCCTTGAAAAACAGACGCCTCCTTCAACCAAATAGTTAAGCATGAGGAAGCCGGTTGTCAAGGAGAGAACCGATTTATACACTTTTAAATCCGCCCGCAAGGCGAGAAAAACCAACCATTTTGACGGCAGGTAGACCAAAAGAGAGGGAAAATCATGAAAATAATGCTTGTCAATTAATATAAAACTGTGCTAACAAGGCAACACGGGTGATTAAAATGTTGTACCCAATAACTTTATTGTTTTAATATTTTTTGAGGTTTATCAAATGACTGATACAGCTAATCGCGTTAAGAAGATTGTTGCAGAACATCTCGGCGTAGAAGAATCAAAAGTAACTGATACCGCCAGCTTCATTGACGATCTGGGCGCAGACAGCCTGGACACTGTTGAACTGGTTATGGCTTTCGAAGAAGAATTCGGTTGTGAAATCCCGGATGAAGCTGCCGAAAAAATCCTGACCGTTAAGGACGCTATCGATTATCTGAACAAAAACGCTTAAATCTTTTAAGCTGCCGATGACTAAACTCGCTTGACATAAAGCGAGTTTTTTCATATAAAAATTAGCTGAAATACCAATTTAATTTTAAGGAAATTCGATGAGAAGAGTAGTTGTAACCGGAATGGGAATGCTGGCTCCCTTTGGCAGAGGCGTTGACTATAACTGGGAAAACATTGTTGCCGGAAAGTCGGCAATCAGAAGAATTGATGAAGATCTTGAATTGTATGACGTGCCGGTCAAAATTGCCGGCAAGGTGCCGATGGGCAAAGAAGCGCACCGGTTTGACCCGGATACGGTGATGGAACCGAAGGAACAACGCCGGGTTGACAAGTTTATTCTCTTCGGGATGGCCGCCGGCATTGATGCCATGGAAGACAGCGGCTGGAAACCGGAAAGCGAGGAAGAACAGTATCGCGCCGGCGTGATGATGGGATCGGGAATCGGCGGTTTGCAGACAATTTACGAAAACTCCGTCATCATCAACGAAAACAAGAGCACTCACCGGGTTTCCCCGTTCTTTATTCCTTCCTGTCTGATCAATATGATCTCCGGCAACCTGTCGATCCGTTTCGGTCTGAAAGGCCCCAACCACGCCTGCGTTACCGCCTGTTCGACCGGTACCCACGCCATCGGCGACGCGGCGGCGATGATTGTCCGCGGCGATGCCGACCTGATGCTGGCCGGCGGTGCGGAATCCGCGGTCAATATTCTGGGGTTGGCCGGTTTTGCCCGGATGAAGGCGGTTACCGCCGATTTCAACGATTGTCCGGAAAAGGCTTCCCGTCCGTGGGACAAGGCCCGCAGCGGTTTTGTCATGGGCGAGGGCGCGGGTGCTCTGGTGCTGGAAGAATATGAACATGCCAAAGCCCGCGGCGCGAAGATTTATGCCGAAGTTGTCGGCTACGGCATGAGCGGCGACGCTTATCACATTACCGCGCCTTCCGGCGACGGTGCCTACCGCGCAATGAAAATGGCGGCCGATCATGCGGCCGAGCACGGGGTGGCTTTGTCCGATATTACCTATATCAATGCGCACGGAACTTCCACACCTGCCGGCGACGTCGGCGAAGCGCTGGCGGTCAAACGTTTGTTCGGTGAAAATATGAAAAACGTTTCAATGTCTTCGACCAAGTCGGCAATCGGCCATCTGCTCGGTGCGGCCGGTGCGGTTGAGGCGGTTCTGACGATCAAGGCGCTGTGCGAACAGACCTGTCCGCCGACTCTTAATCTGGAGAATCCGGCAGACGAAGTTGCCGATTTTGATCTGGTGCCGCTTAAAGCCAAGAAGAAAGAGATCAAAGCCGCGATGTCCAACTCGTTTGGCTTCGGCGGAACCAACTCGTCGGTCGTATTTAAGAAAATCGACGATTAAAAAATGGCCTGGTTAAAGGGACTTGCGGCGACGGCAGCAGTCGCTGCCGCGGCGGCGGGGGTGATGTTTTATCATCTGTTCAACCTGCCGAACGAGCGCGGTACGGAAGTGCAGCTGCTGATTGAAAAAGGTGCAGGATCCCGCCGGGTAGCCGAACAACTGGCGGAAGCGGGGGTGATTTCACACCCGCTTCTGTTTCGTCTGGCGGCAAGGGTAAGCGGATTGGACAAAGACCTGAAGGCGGGGGAATATGTTTTTCTGCCGGGTATTTCGATGCGCGAAGTTCTGGCGATCATCAGCCGCGGCGAAGTGCATTACCGCCGGCTGACGCTGCCGGAAGGTCTGACGACCGCGCGGATGCTGGAACTGATCAGAGCCGAACCGAATCTGGCAGGAGAAATTACGATTGCTGCCGAAGAAGGCGAATTGCTGCCGGAAACTTACAGCTATGTTAAGGGGGACAGCCGCGACAGCATTGTCCGGCGCGCACGTCTGGCAATGGAAAAGACGCTTGAAGAGGCCTGGCGGCAGAACCGGCGGAAGGTTTTGAAAAACCGGCGGCAGCTGCTGACGCTGGCTTCCA
>ULXU01064600.1_pt1 | contig 17468 bp, 17 predicted proteins | sample 1961521 | NCBI WGS metagenome assembly ULXU01 (sample SAMEA4835845, study PRJEB28245) | human gut metagenome | biome: gut microbiome; material: fecal sample | place: Denmark | collected 2008
TAGTTGTTGCCATACAGAACACCTCCATTCAAGTATAGTATGCTCAAACATGCACATGATGTCAATGCGATGTCATCATAAAAGGCACATAAATTCTGCTAAAAAGCATCAAAATCCCTCTGTGTAGCGATCTGTGCATAGCCCTTGGCTTCACATAGACCAGGTTTCTGCCGGAAGGCAGTGTGATAAAAAGAATGCCGCTTCGGCAGGAGAAGTCTTGTTCCGATTTATGACTGCGGAAGCTGTCTGTTACCGCAGGCAGACGAAAGGATTATGGAACAGGCATTGGTAAATGAAGACGTAATGAATGCTAGAATATACCAATTTCCAACATCAGCCATTAAGTTAGACGGAAGAAAAATCAATTACTATGATTTCCTGATGTCGGCAGAGGAGCCGCAGTGTAATGCCGCAATACAAAGAATGGTTCCCCAAATTAACCTGGAGCAGATAAAAGGGTTTATTGATGAAGTCCCTTATATCACCGAGCTGCAGAAAACCTTTTATAAGAGGTTTGAACAGATTTTAAAGCCTGCCTATGACATGGTAATGTCAGAAAAGCAGGAGATGTCGGAACCGAATATGACAATGTAATAGATGAACTTAGAGGATACCGTAAAAATGCGGTGTTTTTTTTACGAAGAATTGTAGGTTTGCTTCTGCCCATTTTTAGCGGAAAGGAATTTTCGAAATGAAAAATCTATGGTACAATATTTTAGAAGTTATCAACGGGATAAGTGGATCATAGAGAAAGAGCAGAAAGTGATGCATCATGCTTATTTTTGCAGGTACCGGCAGGGGACTGTTGCATCATTTTTGAACCCAGACTTAACGAATAAGCCATGGGATGTGCATTTTTATTGCGTACTCATGGCACTGCGAGAGTATTTGTCTGCTTACGATTTGCCCTGATTGTGGAGGAAAACTGAGAGAGCGAAGTGGACCATATGGTAGATTTTACGGATGTATGAATTATCCGAAATGTAGATATAGCAGATCAATTAAAAAATAATTGAGAGGTGTTAATAAATGTTATTTATATGTTACCCCAAATGTTCAACCTGTCAAAAGGCTAAAAAATGGCTGGATGAGCATAATATAAAATATACTGAGCGCCATATTGTAGAGGTGAATCCTACTTATGACGAATTAAAGGAATGGTATGGGAAGAGTGGACTGACCCTTAAGAAGTTCTTTAATACTAGCGGGCTTCTTTATAAAGAAATGCAGCTTAAGGACAAGCTGCCTACAATGAGTGAAGAGGAACAGATTCAGTTACTTGCTACAAATGGAATGTTGGTAAAGCGTCCACTTGTTGTAAATGGAGATACTGTGCTTGTTGGCTTCAAGGAAGCAGAATGGGCTGAAAAATTGAATTGATAATTTTTGAGAATTCGTTTATGTATATGGAGGAAGGGAGCTGAGAATCTCATATGTCAGATTTGTTTGATTTATCGAACTTTGATAAATATAAAGAAGATAACTGCCGAGAAGTGAAAAAGGCAGAAGGTGGATTGCCTATAGCATTATGGGAGTCGTATTCCTCATTTGCCAATTCTAATGGTGGTGTTATTATTCTTGGCGTTGGAGAGCGGCAGGATGGAACTTGGTATACTACTGGACTTAAGAATGCGGATAAACTTAAGAGAAACTTTTGGAACACAATTCATGATACTAAGAAGGTAAGCATTAATTTGCTATCGGATAAAAATGTGGAGTCCTACGAGGTTAATGGCGATACCATTCTGGTTATTTATGTACCAAGAGCTAAACGTGATCAGAAGCCTGTTTATATTAATAACGACTTATTTGGTGGCTGCTATCGTAGAGATTGGGAAGGCGACTATCATTGCTCAAAGGCAGAAATTAAAGGTATGCTCCGTGATGCTGCGGATGAGACAGAGGATATGAAGATTGTAGAACGGTTTGATATTTCTGCAATTGATACAGAGTCCTTGAAGGGATTCAGAAATCATCATAAGAGCTATCGTCCAGAGCACGTATTTAATAATTTACCAGATGATGAGTATTTAGAGAGAATAGGTGCAGCAGGATTTGGTGAGGATGGTAAATTACATCCTACTACAGCTGGGTTGCTTATGTTCGGTGAAGAATATCATATCGTAAGAGAATTTCCAGAGTATTTCCTAGATTATAGAGAGATGCTGGACCCAACAATACGTTGGACAGATCGCTTGCAGTCTAGCTCCGGTGATTGGAGCGGTAATGTATTTGATTTCTTCTTTAGAGTAAATAGCAAAATTGCAAAGGATATTAAGAAGCCTTTTAAGCTTGAAGGTATTACGAGGGTGGATGATACTCCAGTTCATAAGGCAGTTCGAGAGGCTTTAGTTAATTGTTTGGTTAATACAGATTATTTCTTGCCTTGCGGTGTAGTGATTAAGAAGGAAGATGACAAGTTGGTTATCGAGAATCCTGGTAGCATTCGCACTGGTAAAAAGCAGATGCTTCGTGGTGGTATTTCAGATCCTAGAAATAAAACACTAATGAAGATGTTTAATATGATTGGTATTGGTGAAAGAGCTGGCAGTGGTATTCCAGATATTTATCAAGTTTGGGAGAATGAAGGTTGGCCAATGCCTGCTGTAGAGGAGAGTTATAATCCTGACAGGACTCGTTTATCGCTTGAATTTGCGAAAAAACAAACGATAAAAACAAGCAAAGAGGAAAAGGAGCCAAAAAGGAGCCAAAAAGGAGCCGAAAAGGAGCCAATAAAAGGAGCTGAAAGAAAAAAGGAAATTTTGAAGCTGATAAAGGTAAACTCAACTATTACACAAGTTGAAATTATGAAAGAATTAGATTTGACTAGAAAGCAAGTGCAAAAGGATATGAAAGAGTTACAAGAGATGCACATAATTGCAAGAGAAGGCACAAACAGAAGAGGACGCTGGATTATCGTCAAAGAGAATAAATAGAATTTAAGTTTATTAGGGGGATAGTTTATATGCTTAATCTTTCGGAAGAACAACAAAAAGCACTGATGGAAACAGTAAATATGCATATTCAGGAAGAAACAAAAAAGAGCCTAGATGCATTTGATAAAACCCTTGATAGAGTTGCTGATAAATTGAAGGGTATTGGTTGGACGCTTCCGGCAGAACTGGGTATATATGCTATAAATGTGATCGGAAATACCGAAGAAATAGAGGATATAGAAAAATTTTTTGAAGTGTATTTTACCCAGAATGATTACAGTTATGCTCATAAGATGATTGAGAATACCCTAAATACTCCTATTAGCGAAGGACTAAAGAAAATGGTAAGAGAGTGCTGGGATGCATTTCAAAGCAAGCTTTATGCCATTTGTGCAACTTCTTTATTGTCTGTTATTGAGGGAGTATTGTCTGAATTTAGTGATGATAAATCAGATGTTCGGATGATGAAGGTTTGCCAAAAACATGTGGATGAATTTCCACAAGATGGCAGTAGCATATTGAAGCATGTTTGGATTTCGTATAACAACTTTATTCGTAATCTGTATCTGAAAAGTGACTTTAAGCAGGACGAACCGGATGAGGTAAATCGGCACTGGTTATTGCATGGAAGATCTGACTTCGAGATTGAGGAAATAGATTGCTTACGGTTATTTAATGCAGTTGAGAGTTTGTGTATGGTAGTAAAAAAAGAAAATTAAGATAAGGAAACTGAGTAAATTTCTGTCATCTAAAATATGGTAGAAAAAAATTGTCAGACCTATCTTGATATATACTGATGAATGCCATCATTGTGGTTTGCCTACATCAGCTGAAGTAATGTAGAAAGCACGACACATTTACCTGTTGTAGCAAATCCCCATAGCGCCTCGGCTTTACCAACGAGCCACTGCGAAGCTGTTACACTCCTGACACGACAGAAGAAGTAACTGAGAAGTCAGCTTGGCGTAAATAAAGCATTTTTATAAGACAAAATCACCTGCTTCTGTCTTTTTTTCACCGACATTGGCGTTTTAAATACAAGAAAACTCGTAGGAATCTGCAAGGCACTTTTACATTAACTTTTTGCAGTCGTTGACAGTCACTGTCTTTTACCATAAAATGAACAGTAGGAATGTATGAAAAGGAAGATAAAAATGGGAAAATCCGAGAAACAGATGGAGAAAGAGCAGGAGCGCAACCAGCGGATCATTGATACGGCGTTCCGGCTTTTTGTGGAAAAGAAAATCGAAGCGGTCAGTATGGATGAAGTCGCAAAGGAAGCTGGTGTGGGGCGTGCTACACTGTTCCGTTGCTATACCAATAAGACGGAGCTGGTCATTGCGGTCTGCGCATCGAAATGGAAAGCTTATCTGGACAAGCTGGATGAGGCAAGACCAATCTCTTCGATACACGATATTCCGGCCATCGGAAGATTTATATTTACGTTGGACAGTTATATCGGCATGTATCAGAACCATAAGGATCTGCTGCAGTATAATGACAACTTCAACAATTATATAACACACCAGACGGTGCGGCAGGAGGAACTGGCGAATTTCCACGCATCCCTGAATTCCGTCAACACAAGACTTCATATGATGTATGCGAAGGCAAAAGAGGACAAGACCTTCCGCACGGATATTCCGGAGGAACAGTTCATGCGTGTGACGGTGCATACCATGATGGCAGCGTGTACCCATTACGCAGGTGGTTTTATCTGGGGAGCAACGGACAACAAGGATTATACAGGTGATCTGCTGCTTTTAAAGGAAATGATCCTGAGCTATGCCAAGAATGGCACCAATCTCTGATTGACATTGCAATTTCAGAAAATCTGTGATATAGTAGCCACAATTGAATATGGAGTATTCAGGTGCCGGAGCAGCCACGTAAGTAGCTGGCTCCGGTGAAAAGGGAAGCAGGTGTAAGTCCTGCACGAACTCGTCACCGTAATTAGGGAGCTGAAGCCGATAGATCACTGGGAGACCGGGAAGATGGCGGATGCAATGATCTTCAAGCCGGGAGACCTGCCTGAATGCTGTACAGAAACATTTGTTTCAAAGCCACGAGTAACTGGTTGTACGTGTGGAATGCAGAAGCGACAGAAGCTTTTTGCATTCGTTTCTTATGTGTACAAACCCTTTACCTGATACAGGAAAGGGTTTTTGTTTTTGTTGCGAAAAACATGTTTCTGACTTACATATTTAAGAATACCGGGGCAGACCCCAAAATCAAAAGAGACAGAACATCTGTCAGAGGAGGAAGCATGAAAAAAAGAATCGTAGCAATCGTATTGGCAACCGTCCTGGGTGCCGTAGGAATCACCGGATGCGGTAATACCCAGGCAACCGTAGAAAGCACTGTACAGGCAGGCAGTGAGGCACAGACAACACAGGCAGCAGAGACAACCACCGCAGCTGCTGAGAGCAGTGAGGATGCAGATCAGGCAGCAGCCGATGAAGCAGCAGCCTTGATCGATGCCATCTATGTGCAGGAGAGAACTGAGAATACCGATAAACAGTGTGCAGATGCCAAGGCAGCATGGGATGCACTGACCGACGCACAGAAGGAACTGGTAGAGGGAGAAAATGCAGATCCCGATTATTTCGGCAGAGATACCGGAGATGCTTCCAAGGATGATCCCCGCAATCAGGATGAGATCGGTGAGAACGAGATTCTGGTAGTAAGCTTCGGTACTTCCTTTAACGACAGCCGTGTGGCTGATATCAAGGGTATCGAGGATGCGATCGCAGCAGCCAATCCCGACTGGTCTGTAAGAAGAGCGTTTACAGCACAGATCATTATCAACCATATACAGGCAAGAGATGATGAGCATATCGACAATGTAGAGCAGGCGCTGGATCGTGCCGTAGCGAACGGTGTCAAGAATCTGGTAGTACAGCCCACCCATCTGATGCATGGTGCAGAGTATGACGAACTGATGGAAGCGGTAGAAACTTATAAAGATCAGTTTGCATCCGTAAAAGTGGCAGAACCCCTGTTAGGTGAAGTCGGCGATGAAGCAACCGTAGTAAATGATGATAAGAAGGCAGTAGCAGAAGATCTGACCGCAGAAGCAGTCAAGACCGCAGGCTATGACAGCCTGGATGCTGCAAAGGAAGATGGTGTGGCATTTGTATTCATGGGTCACGGAACTTCCCACACCGCAAAGGTATCCTACAGCCAGATGCAGACACAGATGAACGAACTGGGATATGAAAATGTATTCATCGGAACCGTAGAAGGTGAGCCGGAAGAGACCGCCTGTGAAGAAGTCATCAAGGCTGTTGCAGAAGCAGGTTACACCAAAGTGGTTCTTCGTCCCCTGATGGTAGTAGCAGGTGACCATGCCAACAACGATATGGCAGGCGAGGATGAGGATTCCTGGTTAAGCCAGTTCAACGCTTCCGGCAAGTTCGACATCGTGGATACTCAGATCGCAGGCCTCGGCGGGATCAAGGCTATCCAGGATCTGTATGTGGCACATACCGCAGCAGCAATGAAGTAGGGATGATGTGACTTTGTAAAAAGCACGAAATGCACTGCTATTAATAAAAAGGAATGCAGGATAAGTAATGAAAGCAAAGACATTAATGAATAAAATCTTAATCGTGGGCGGACTGAGTGCCTGTCTGCTGCTTGGCGGCTGTGGTGCCGGTCAGGCAGCGGATGCAATATCTGCAGAAAGCACTGTTGTCACACAGGAAAGTACCAGTGCACAGACAGAAAGCACGGAAGTTATAGTGGAAACAACAGAAGTGGCAGCTACGGAGACGGCACAGAATGAAGCACAGCTTCCCGATGGTGTCTATACTGCAGAATTTTCCACGGACAGCTCCATGTTCCATGTCAGTGAAGCCTGTGACGGCAAAGGAACCCTGACGGTAAAGGATGGCGTTATGACCATTCATATTTCCTTAGGTTCCAAGAAGATCCTGAATCTCTATCCGGGCCTGGCGGAAGATGCAGCCAAAGATGGCGCAGTGCTGCTTGAGCCCACCACGGATACCGTAACTTACAGCGACGACATGACGGAAGAAGTCTACGGCTTCGATGTACCGGTACCCGTGATCGGAGAGGAATTCGATCTGGCACTGATCGGCACCAAGGGAAAATGGTATGACCATAAAGTAAAGGTATCCGAACCGGTAGTGGAAGACAGTCAGGAAGCGGCGAACGGTTCCTTTGATATGAGTACGCTGGCAGACGGCAGCTACACCATTGAACTGACCATGGAAGGCGGGAGCGGCAGAGCCAGCATCCAGTCTCCTGCGCAGATCACGGCAGCTGGCGGCGCAGTAACGGCCACTCTGGAATGGAGCAGCCCTAACTATGATTATATGCTGGTGAACGGTGAAAAATATCTGCCGGTAAATACGGAAGGCAACTCTGTATTTGAAGTGCCGGTGGAAGCACTGGATGCACCGCTTGCCATGATCGGTGATACCGTGGCAATGAGCACACCTCATGAAGTGGAATATACCGTAACTTTCCATTCTGATACCCTTCAGAGTGCAGAGAGCGGCAAGTAATACATATGATGCCAGGGTCAAAAGGTCTAAGCCCACATGTCTAGCACGGACCGAAGCGGAGCGGAGACGTGGGAGTGCGTAGCACGGAGCAATCCGCAGGCACAAATATTGCAGGCTATGAAAGGCATGAAAACTTTGAGGTCAGAAAGAAATAGAAGAAAATGGATCTATGTTCTGCTTCTGATGGGACTGCTGGGGCTAAGTGGCTGCAGCAGTCCTTCTTCTGCTTCTATGGAAGCATCATCGGAAGCATCTCTGGAAGAATCCACAGATATGACAGAGACATCAGAAATCGGGCAGGCAGAACTGGTAAAAACAGGCAGCATGGAGCTGCAGTATGCGGAAAATTTCATGGTGGATTATTACGAGGGCGGCTATAAAATGCTGACCACACTGCCGGATGAGAAAAAATACCTTCTGGTGCCGGAGGGGCAGAGCGTTCCTGAGGCTCCGGATGAGGATATCTGCATCTTGCAGGAACCGCTTCAGAATATTTATCTGGTGGCATCCGGCGTGATGGACATGTTCGCCTCACTGGATGCGGTGGATCAGATCCGTTTTTCCGGGCAGAAGAAGGAGAACTGGTACATTCAGAAAGCGCAGGATGCCATGGCGGCAGGAACTATGATCTATGCCGGAAAATATAGTAAACCGGATTATGAGCTTCTGGTGTCCGAAGGCTGTGATCTGGCGATCGAGAACCGGATGATCACCCATTCCCCGGGGGTGGTGGAGATGCTTCAAAGTTTTGATATTCCGGTGATGATCGAATATTCCAGTTACGAACAGCACCCTTTGGGGAAAGTGGAATGGGTCAAATTTTTCGGTGCCCTGACCGGCAGAGAAGCGGAGGCAGAAGAAGCTTTTGCGGAACAGACAGAGATTCTGGAAGAGGTAGAAAGCGGGGAAAAAACAGGGAAGACGATAGCATTTTTCTATGTCACTTCCAACGGATTGATCCAGGTACGGCAGAGCACGGATTATATTCCAAAGCTGATCGAACTGGCAGGAGGAAGATACATTTTTGAGGATCTGGAGGACAGCGGAAGCGGACGTTCCACGCTGAACATGCAGGTCGAAGATTTCTATGCCGGGGCTAAGGACGCAGACATCCTGATCTACAATAGCTCGATCGACGGTGGCGTGACCACAGCGGACGAGCTGATCGGCAAATGCAATATTCTAAAAGACTTCAAGGCGGTACAGGAGGGACAGGTCTATTGCACCACCAACGATATGTACCAGCAGTCCATGGCAATCGGGTATTTATTGCAGGATATGCATATGGTTTTGACGGACGATGATACCGCTAAACTGCGTTATCTGTTTCTCTTACAGTAGGATTGTGGGAGTGCGTAGCACGGAACAATCCGCAGGCATCAAAACAGGGGGCTTTTGACCCCGACATCATACGAGTAGCATACGAATAGGAAAAGAAGGAGAAAAACATGCAGCAGCGCAGGAAAATCAGATATCTTATAGCGTTTGTATTATTGACGGCAGGCATTTTTGTGCTGCTGCTATGTAATATAGGGATCGGAACAGTGAAGATCCCGTTGACAGAAATACTGACTACGGGAAGAACCAAAGAAGGCATGAATGCGAAGATTTTGTGGGAGATCCGCTTCCCCCGGACACTGGCGGCGGGGATCCTGGGCGGTGCGCTGGCACTTGCCGGGTATCTGTTGCAGACCTTTTTCCACAATCCCATAGCCGGACCCTTCGTGCTGGGAATCTCTTCCGGGGCGAAGATGGTAGTGGCACTGGTGATGGTATTTTTGCTGGGGAATACGGTCCGGGTCAGCTCCGGACTGTTGATCCTGGCGGCATTTTTAGGAGCTATGCTGTCCATGGGATTCGTGCTTCTCATGGCGAGGAAGGTAGACAGCATGTCCATGCTGGTGGTCAGCGGCGTGATGATCGGCTATATCTGTTCCGCCATTACGGAGCTGGTGGTGACTTTTGCGGAGGACGCAGATATCGTGAATCTCCACAACTGGTCGAGAGGAAGCTTTTCCGGAATGACCTGGGAAAATGTGAAAGTGATGAGTATCGTGGTGGCAGTGACTTTCCTTATGGTGATCCTGTTAGCAAAGCCGCTGGAAGCCTATCAGCTGGGTGAGACATATGCACAGAATCTGGGAGTGAACATCCGGAATCTGCGGATCCTGCTGGTGGTATTGTCCAGCGTACTTTCGGCATGCATCGTGGCATTTGCCGGACCCATCTCTTTTGTGGGGATCGCCGTGCCGCAGCTGATCCGGAAATTATTCGGCACTACAAAGCCGTTACTGATGATACCGGCATGTTTCTTAGGAGGCAGTGTCTTCTGCCTGTTCTGTGATCTGCTGGCGAGAACCTGGATGGCACCCACAGAGCTTAGTATCAGTACAGTGACGGCAATTTTCGGAGCACCGGTGGTATTGTGGATCATGGTATCCAGAAGCAGACGGGAGCGTGGATAATTTACCTATGAAGACGCAGAAGCCTTATTATATTACAACGGAAAAAATAAGCGTGGGCTACGACGGAAAGCCTCTGATCGAAGAAGTGGAGATCGCACTTCGGAGGGGAGAGATCCTGACATTACTGGGACCTAACGGTGCCGGGAAATCCACGATCTTAAAAAGTATTGCGAGACAGCTGTCCCTGATCGCAGGAACGGTGCGGCTGGACGGAGAAGATATGCGGACACTCACCGGGGCAGAACTGTCGAAAAAAATGGCAGTGGTAATGACGAAACGTCTGCGGGGGGAACTGATGACCTGCGAGGATGTGGTTGCCACCGGAAGATACCCTTATACCGGACGCTTTGGTGTGCTGCGGGCAGAAGATCATGCAGCGGTGCAAAATGCCATGGAACTGGTGCAGGTGGCAGAGATTGGGGATTCTTTATTTGACCGGATCAGTGACGGACAGAGGCAGCGGGTGATGCTGGCCAGAGCCATCTGTCAGGAGCCGGAGATACTGATCCTGGATGAGCCGACTTCCTACCTGGATGTGCGGCATAAGCTGGAATTTTTATCGATCCTGCAAAAGCTTTGCAGGGAGAGGAAGCTTACGGTGATCCTGTCCTTACATGAACTGGAGCTGGCGGAGAAGATCTCCGATAGAATCCTGTGTGTGAACGGCAGGGCGGTGGACCGGACCGGAACACCGGAGGAAGTCATGACAGCCGGCTATATCACTGAACTCTATGGTATCCGGATGGGAAGCTATGATGAGGGCAGCAGTGATATGGAGCTGGCGGCGCCGGAAGGGACACCACAGGTCTTCGTGATCGCCGGAGCCGGAAGCGGACGGAAAACTTACCGGCGCTTGCAGAGAGCGGGAATCCCCTTTGTCACTGGGATCCTATATGAAAATGACCTGGATTATCCCGTGGCGAAGGCACTGGCAGCGGAGGTGATCGCAGAGCGTCCCTTTGAGCCGGTGACACAGGAAAAAATACAGGCAGCGAAGAAACAGATGGAAAAGTGCAGTTGCGTTATCTGCTGCCGGGAGAGTTTCGGTAGTCTTGAAACTTTTCCGAGAGAACTTCTGGAGTACGCAGAACAGTTGGGGAAGCAGATAGAAAGATAAAGAACCCGGAGTAACAGAGCGAGGGTTAGAAAACAGAGAAACGAAATTCACGGGATGCCGGCAGCATCTGTGGGATGGAGAAAACGATGGCAAAAGTTATTATGATACAGGGCACCATGTCCGGTGCCGGGAAAAGTCTCCTGGTGGCGGGTCTATGCCGGATCTTTTGGCAGGACGGTTACCGGGTCGCCCCTTTTAAATCACAGAATATGGCACTCAATTCCTATATCACCGGGGAAGGACTGGAAATGGGCAGGGCGCAGGTCATGCAGGCAGAAGCGGCAGGGATCGAACCGCTGGTGTGCATGAACCCCATTTTATTAAAGCCCACCAGCCATACCGGATCCCAGGTCATCGTGAACGGCGAGGTACGGGGAAATCTGTCCGCCAGAGACTATTTTGCCCACAAGACGGAGCTGATCCCGGATATCAAGGCAGCCTTCCGCAAGCTGGAAACTTATGCGGATATTATTGTCATTGAGGGTGCCGGAAGCCCGGCGGAGATCAATCTGAAGCAGAATGACATCGTAAATATGGGAATGGCGGCAATGGTGGATGCACCGGTACTTCTGGTGGGAGACATTGACAGAGGAGGCGTGTTCGCACAGCTTTTGGGAACCCTGATGCTGCTGACCGAAGAGGAACGGGAGCGGGTAAAGGGATTGATCATCAACAAATTCCGCGGAGACAGCACGATCTTGAATCCGGGTATTCAAATGCTGGAAGAACGAGGACAGGTGCCGGTGTTGGGAACGGTACCTTATATGGAACTTACGCTGGAAGATGAGGACAGTCTGACGGACCGTTTTGATGCAAAACAGGTGGGGAAGATCGATCTGGCGGTGATCCACTATCCCAGAATTTCAAATTTTACGGATTTTGATGTGTTTGAGCAGATGCCGGAGGTCAGTGTCCGATATGTGACGAATGTAAGAGAGCTGGGGAGGCCGGATCTGATTTTTCTTCCCGGCAGTAAAAATACCATGGGAGATCTGAAATGGATGCGGCAGAACGGACTGGAAGCGGCGGTAAAACGGGCTGCGGGAAAAGTTCCCATTTTTGGGATCTGTGGAGGCTATCAGATATTAGGCTGTGAGATTGCGGATCCGGATGGCGTAGAGGAGGGCGGACAGATCCGCGGCATGGAGCTGCTTCCGGTACGGACAGTGCTGCAGAAGGAGAAGCATCGCTGCCAGACAGATGGAAAGCTGGATGCGGTGGAGGGTATTTTCTCCGGACTTACGGGATGCGAGTTCACGGGGTATGAGATCCATATGGGACAGACGGTGTATTGCAACGGGGACGGCAGCGGTGCAAAGGGTACAGTGGACAAGGCAGCTGGATCGGCAAATGGTGCAGAAAATATAGTCACTGACTCCACCGGCAGAATCTACGGTTCCTATATCCACGGTCTGTTTGACAAGGGAGAGATCGCCGGGCGTATGATACAGACCCTGGCCCGGGAAAAAGGCATCTCTCTGGAGAACGGTGTCTGGGAGGATTACCGCACCATTAAGGAAAGACAGTACGATCAACTGGCAGATACCCTGCGGGAATATCTGCGTATGGAGGACATCTATGGAATGCTCAGAGAAGCCCGTATTTCATAACTACACCAGACAGGAACTGGCGCAGATCCGGCTCACGGCACCGGACGAAGCAGTGAGAAAGCTTGTGAAAAAGCACTGGGACACTCTGGCAAAGCCGCTGGACGGCATGGGAAGCTTTGAAACCATCACGGCGCAGATCGGAGCCATACTGGGGACAGAACAGATTGACCTTCGGAAAAAAGGTGTGCTGATCTTCTGCGCCGATAACGGCATAGTAGAAGAGGGTGTGACCCAGTCCGGGCAGGAGGTTACGCTGGCAGTGGCAAAGTCCATGGCCAGGAAGGGTTCCTCCGTCTGCAGGATGGCACAGAGCATCGGTGCTGAGACCATTCCTGTGGACATCGGGATACATAGTGAGGAATCCATCCCCGGAGTATGGAACCGTAAAGTGTGCCCCGGGACAAGAAATTTCTTAAAAGAACCGGCCATGACGGAAGAAGAGACCGTCCGTGCTATTGCCACAGGAATCGGACTGGTACGGGAGTGTAAGGAAAAGGGATACGGTATCCTTGCCACCGGGGAAATGGGAATCGGCAACACTACCACCAGCAGTGCAGTGACGGCCGCCCTTTTGCAGTGCGAGGCAGAGGAAGTCACCGGCAGAGGTGCGGGACTAACGGATCAGGGACTGGCACGGAAGCAACAGGTGGTGTGCACCGCATTGGAAACCTACGATCTGTGGCATGCGGATGCTTTCACGGTATTGCAGACGGTCGGAGGGCTGGATATTGCCGGGCTGACCGGTATGTGCATCGGCGGAGCTTTATGTCATGTGCCCATCGTGCTGGATGGCGTGATCAGCATGGCAGCGGCACTGGTGGCGGAGCGGCTGTTCCCCGGCGTGCGGGAATATCTGATCCCTTCCCATCTGGGGAAAGAGCCGGCGGCAGTGAAGCTTGCAGATGCTCTGCAGCTGTCTCCGGTGATCCATGCGGGAATGGCATTGGGAGAAGGAACCGGAGGCGTTATGATGCTCACGCTGCTGGATATGGCAATGAGCATTTATGGACAGAGCGCTACCTTCTCAGAAATCGAAGTGGAACAATATAGACGTTAACAGTTCAGCCATGAACATATCCGGGCGCAAAAATCATGCTTGCATGATTTTGTGAGCGAATGGTGCGGACTGAACGTTAATCAGATGGAGAAGCAACATGATGACACTGATCCTGGGCGGCAGTGGCAGCGGAAAATCCGCTTATGCGGAAGATTATCTGCTGCGGGCTGCCGGTGATAAGAAAAAATATTATATCGCCACTATGCAGATCCGGGATGCGGAGATGCAGGCAAAGGTGGACAGGCATCACGGGCTGCGGCAGGGGAAAGGCTTCTTTACCATCGAACAGCCTACGGAGTTGGAGCAGGCAGTCCTTCAAATGGAACCGGCAGGAGCTGTACTGTTGGAATGTATGTCAAATCTCACCGCCAACGAAATGTTTTCCGGGGAACAGCCTGTGGATCGACAGACAGTGATAGAAAAGATTCTGCGGGGCGTGGAGGCCTTAAAAAATCATGCGGATCCGCTGGTCATCGTCACCAATAATGTATTCGAAGACGGCATTGTCTACGACAGCGCAACGATGGAATACATCGAGGCACTGGGCAGAATTAGCGAGAGGCTGGCTGCAGCGGCGGACGAGGTCGTGGAAGTCACAGCCGGGATCACACAGCGGATCAAACGGTGCCCCGGATCAGGAAAAAGCGAGGAGAGAACAAGACAGGCTGGATAATAGCAAAGATAGCCTGAATAGCATAGATAGCATAGAAAGGAAACGGGCATGCGTATTATCAAATCATTTTTCATAGCGTTTTCCATGTATTCCAAGATCCCGATGCCGCAGTTCAAATGGAAGGACGAGGACATGCGGTACGCCCTCTGCTTTTTCCCGTGGGTGGGGGCGGTGATCGGCGTTCTGTGGTATCTGTGGAAGTGGTTCTGTGACCGGTTCACGGTGGGAACCCTGTGCTATGCGGCAGTGGGAGCGGCGATACCGCTTTTGGTCACCGGAGGCTTTCATGTGGATGGATTTTTAGATACCTGTGATGCCTTGCATTCCTATCAGTCGAGAGAACGCAAGCTGGAAATTCTGAAGGACTCACATATCGGAGCCTTTGCAGTGATCATGCTTGCGCTGTACGGACTGATTTTTCTCGGAGGCTTTTCGGAGATTACGGAGTGCCGGGCGCTGACTGTGGCGGGAGCCGGATGCTTTCTGTCCAGAGTGTTGAGTGGCATTGCGGTGGTGGGTTTCCCTTCGGCCAAGCAGGAGGGAACGCTGTACCTGTTTGCGGATAAGGCGCATAAAAGAGTGGTAAAAACCGCTCTGTACGGACAGGGGATTTTGTGTATCGGATTTATGCTTTGGACATCTTTCGCAGTGGGAGGAATTGCCGTAGCAGCGGCATTGCTTACCTTTGGGTATTATTACTGGCGTAGTAAAAAAGAGTTCGGCGGTATCACCGGAGACACTGCAGGATATTTTGTAACACTCTGCGAAGGGTGCGTGGTGGCTGCCGTGGCAATTGCCCAACATCTGGTGCTGGCAGTGTAAGAATGCAGTGTCGGAGATTTTTACCCAGGAGTGTATTGAAAAAGGGAGACAGAAATGATATTGATCATTGGCGGATTTGCCCAGGGAAAACTGTATTATGTGGAGCAGCAGTATGTGCATTGTGAAGACAGGCCGGAGGTGCTTGTTCTGGATGGAACGCTGAGGCTTTCATCGGATAGCAAAATGGCACTGGCAACTGAGAGAGCGGTTGAAACAATGTCAGAAAAGCAGACAGAGCCGCCTACAGGGTATCAGACGGACACAGTGCAGGTGATCGTTAATCATCTGCACCGCTATATCCGGGAGCAGCTGCGGCATGGGACAGATCCGGAAGCGTTAATAGAAAATTTTCGCAAGGAACATCCGGACTGCATCCTGATCTGTGACGAGATCGGCAACGGCATTGTCCCTATGGAAGCAGAGGAGAGAACTTACAGAGAGCGTACCGGCAGAATACTGGAACGGCTGGCAGCGCAGGCAGATGAGGTGGTGAGAGTCGTATGTGGAATCGGTCAGAGGATCAAATAGAGATTCGAAGAAACACCGGAGCAGACACGCAGACAGAGATCCATCTGACGCTGATCCGGCACGGAGCGACACTGTCCAATCAAGAAGGCCGGTATCTCGGGAAAACGGACGAAGCTTTAAGCCCGGACGGTGTCAGTGAGCTGGAAAAATCCGTGGCAGACAGGATATACCCAGCTGCCGACCTTCTGTTTTCCGGTCCCATGAAGCGGTGTCTTGAGACTGCGGGAATCCTGTATCCGGGGCAGACGCCTATCTGTATCCCGGAGTGGACAGAGATGGATTTCGGTACATTTGAGGGGCATGATTATAAAGAACTTTCCAGGGATCCGGCATATCAGAACTGGATCGACAGTGGCGGCACACTGCCGTTTCCGGGGGGAGAGAGCAGAGAGGAATTTATCCGCAGAAGTGTTGCCGGATGTGAAAAAATGTTATATCACATGAAAGCGATCCGGGAGAAAAGTGCTGCATCTGGGCAGGGCGACCGCAATATACAAAATGTATCCGCAGTGGTTCACGGCGGTACCATCATGGCGCTGCTCAGCTATTTTGTGGGGGGAGAATATTTTGACTATCAGGTAAAATGCGGACAGGGTTACAGCGGCAGGCTGATATTCCCGGCGGACGGCGGGATCCCGGAGTGGAAGGAATTCCGCCTGCTGTCGGAAGTAACAGTATTGGAAGTTACAGTATCGGAACTTGCAAAAGGAGAAACATGGCGATGAAATATCATGTTCTGGCATTCGGAGTGGGATTTTTACTGGATCAGCTCTTTGGGGATCCCTATTTTCTGCCCCACCCCATCAGGGGAATTGGCTGGCTCATAGCGAAGGCTGAAAAAATGCTGCGAAGCGGCAACCCGCAGGAGAATTCACCGGAGAGAGAGGCGGCAGAGCGCAGACAGGGGAAATTACTGGTTGTGATCGTTTTGCTGCTTACTGGAATGCTGGCAGCGTTAATTTTATCCGGTGCTTATGTGATTCATCCGAACCTGGGAATGGTCATAGAAGCCGTTATGACTTATCAGATCCTGGCAGCCAGATGTCTACAGGTGGAGAGCAGCAAAGTATGGAAACAGTTGAATGCCGGAAGTCTGGAGGGAGCCAGAAAAGCGGTATCCATGATCGTAGGCAGAGATACGGAACACCTGACAGAGGAAGGCGTGGCAAAAGCGGCCATTGAGACTGTGGCGGAAAATACTTCCGATGGAGTGATCGCACCTATGTTGTATACCGCACTGGGAGGTCCGGTGCTGGGATTTTTATATAAAGCAGTCAATACCATGGATTCTATGGTAGGATATAAGAATGAGAAGTATCTTCATTTCGGCAGAGCGGCGGCAAAGCTGGATGATGTGGTGAATTTTCTCCCGGCAAGGATCAGTGCCCTGTTGATGATCGGGGCAGCTTTTATCAGCGGGAAAAGGTATAGCGGAAAGCAGGCGTGGCGGATCTGGCGCAGAGACAACAGGAAGCATGCCAGTCCAAATTCCGCCCAGACGGAGACTGTGTGTGCGGGCGCATTGGGAATCCGGCTGGCGGGAGATGCCAGTTATTTTGGCAAAGTTGTGAAAAAGCCTTATATCGGAGACCCCACAAGAGCCGTGGAACCGGAGGATATCCGTAGGACGAACCGGCTGATGAACCGGACGGCATGGATCTGCGAGCTGCTGTGCCTGGGGGTTCTGACCTGGGTAGCAGCGCGCTGTGGATGGTTATAACACGGCGG
>ULXU01048357.1_pt1 | contig 17395 bp, 16 predicted proteins | sample 1961521 | NCBI WGS metagenome assembly ULXU01 (sample SAMEA4835845, study PRJEB28245) | human gut metagenome | biome: gut microbiome; material: fecal sample | place: Denmark | collected 2008
TACGAACTGACAGAAGGGTACAAAGGAGGTTACTATATCCATGGCTGAAGGAGTAAATCAAGGACAAACTGAAAAGCAAAACGGCACCGCTCTGGGCGGTATTAATGACCTGAAAGGTAAGAAAGGTGCCAACATGGTCATCAAGATTCTGGCGATCGTACTGGTTCCGTTGGCAGCGATCGCGGTGATCGCCATTCTGGCACTGAATTCCGCAGGCGACAGAATTTCCGATGAGATGATGAAGCACGAACTGGCAGCAACGGAATATGCATTGGAAATGAGTCTGAGCAATTCCGCTCCCGGGGATTTCAGATATGAAAATGGAACACTCTACAAGGGAGAATTGAATCTGACGGATAATAAACAAGTTTTGGATGGCATGAAACAGAATGCCGGTGTAGATGTGGCCTTATTCTGGGGTAAAGACCTTGCGGTGACCAGTCTGGCCGGAGATGCTATTACTCTGAGTGAGAAGGTGGCTTCCAAGGTACTGGGTGGAGAAAGCTATTTTTCCAATTCTCTGAAGCTGGGTGATACCGGATGTTATGCATATCTGGCTCCACTGAAGAATACGGACGGCACGGTTGTAGGTATTCTGGCTGCCTGTATGCCGGTAAGGGAAGTTAATAAGCTTTACAAAGGGATTGTAACGGGAAGAGCAATAGCGATTCTGATCCTTGTGGCAGTATTCTGTGTATCCACCTTTACTGTAGTAGGCATGATCTCCAAAGCACTACTGGGTGTAGTAGGTAACCTGGATCAGATCGCAGAGGGTAAATTGAACTTCAAGGTTCCGGATAAGCTGTTAAACCGCAGTGATGAAGTAGGTAAGAGCGCACGGGCCGTATACTCTGTAGTGACCGGATTCTCCGGTATTATTCAGGATATTCACAATTCTATGCTGGATATGAATGAGTTTACGGGAACGTTCACCAGCAATTTTGACAGTATCGGAGAGTCCATTTCTTCTGTAAATACAGCTGTGAATGAGATTGCCCAGGGAGCCACCACACAGGCTGCGGATACCCAGAAGGTCAGCGAGAGCATGAATGATATGAGCAATGCGCTGAACCGTACCGCAGACAGCGTCAATGCGCTGAGCAGCAGTGCAGCCAACATGAAGGAAAGCAATGCTACCGTGGACAGTACGTTGAAGGAATTGTTGGAGATCAGCTCCCATACCCAGAAATCTGTGGATCAGGTACAGGAGCAGACCAATATCACCAACGAGTCCGCACAGGCCATTCAGGCAGCTACCGATATCATCGCAGGTATTGCGAACCAGACCAATCTGTTGTCCTTAAATGCCAGCATTGAGGCAGCAAGAGCCGGTGAGATGGGCAAGGGATTTGCTGTTGTAGCAGAAGAGATCCGAGGTCTGGCTGACCAGTCCAAGGAATCTGCAGACAAGATCCGCGGCATTGTAGAGAATCTGATCAGCAATTCCAATCAGAGCGTTCAGATCATGAACGGTGTGGTCGGTGAGATCCATCAGCAGAACGAGAAGCTGGGCACCACTCTGAATGTATTCAGTACGCTGAATCAGGAGGTGCAGAAGGTAGTCGGTGAGATCAATGTGATCTCCGGAGAGCTGGATCATATTGAAAACTATAAGACTGACGTGGTAGAGAAGATCGACGGACTGACTGAGATCTCCCAGAACAATGCGGCAAGTACCGAGGAGACTGCAGCTACCATGGATCAGCTGGCGGAGATCGTGGAGGATTGCCGACAGGCTACCACACAGCTGAATGAAATTGCGGATTCATTGAATGCAAATGCAAAAAAATTCCAGCTTTGATCTGAACAGACGAAATAAATAAAGGCAAGGCAAGGGGGCACTGTTACATCATTGTGACAGTGCCCTTTCTGGAAACCATTCATTGACCGGAATTTGTCGTTTGACAGATGAAAGGCGAAAAATGCACAGAAACGTGGGAATGGTATTATGGATACGTCAGACAACTACCGGAGAAAATGACAGCGAAAGGACAATAGAACAATGAGTACGATAGAGCAACATGACATGACCCGGGGAAAGATACTGTTACCTTTAGTATCTTTTACGATCCCACTGGTACTGGGGAATCTGTTTCAGCTGACCTACAATGCGGCGGATTCTGTTATTGTAGGAAAATATGTAGGAGAACAGGCACTGGCGGCAGTGGGAACTTCCACACCCATTATGAATATTGCGATCCTGCTGATCAGCGGGATGTGCATGGGAGCCAGTGTATTGATGAGCTCCCAGTACGGGGCAAAAGATTATGATACTTTATCAAGACAGATCAGCACCACGATGTTAGCAGGCTGCGGATTTTCCGTAGTGTTTTCGCTGCTGATGCTGATACTGGCAACCCCGGTGCTTAAGCTGATCCGGGTGCCGGAGACTGCAATCCCGGAGGCGGCAGCGTATCTTCGGATCATTTTTCTGGGACTGATCTTTACGTTTATGTACAATTTTCTGGCGAATACCATGCGGGCGCTGGGAGACAGCAGGACACCGCTGTATTTTCTGGTGACCAGTGCGTTCCTGAATATTTTTGGTGATTTGTTCTTCGTTGTGGTGCTGAGATGGGGTGTGGCTGGAAGTGCCATTGCCACGGTATGCAGCGAAGGCTTGTGCTGTCTGCTGTGCGGTATATATATTAAGAAAAAGATCCCTCTTTTATGTCTTGGGAAAAAGTGGTGGGTATTCGACAAGAGCCTGTTAGGCAAGACGGTCAGTTACGGCAGCACCAGTGCCATGCAGCAGGTATGCCTGCAGCTGGGCAAGCTGATCATACAGTCTGTGGTCAATACCCAGGGTGTGGCGGTCATGGCAGCGTTTACCGCAGTGAACCGTGTGGATGATTTTGCTTATACGCCGCAGCAGAATATCGGACATGCCATGACTACTTTCCTGGCGCAGAACAAAGGAGCCGGGCACAAGGAGCGCATGAAGAAAGGCTTCCAGACAGGATTGTTGATCGAGCTGGTCTATTCTGTCGGATTGTTCTGTGTGATCTGGGGGCTGGCTCCGCAGATCATGACTTTGTTCGCCGAAGACGGGGATGCACAGGTGGTATCTCTGGGTATCAGTTATCTGCATCTGATCTCCTGGATGTATCTTCTGCCGGGACTGACCAACGGCATCCAGGGATTTTTCCGTGGTATCGGGGATCTGAAAGTGACATTGTACAGCACATTTATGAATATGTTCGGCAGAGTTGTAGCAGTATTTGTAATGATCCGTCTGCTGCAGATGGACTTCGCCAGTCTGGCCTGGGCGAATATGATCGGATGGATCGTGATGCTGTTGTTTGAAGTGCCACTGTTAGTGAAGTCCATGCGAAACGGCGAGTGCGGATAGGAAAATTTATTGACCATCCCCGGTGTGCAGCGACAGCTTTGCTTAATGGAACGTGAAGGAATCTCCGTCCTCCATGATACAGATCATGGTCTTGCCGGTATTGAGGACGATCTCATCACCGTTGTCATCGTAATATCTTGTGGCACCGTAGTCAGTATTTTTCTCCCAGGTTACATGAATTCCCCGACCGTTCGTGAAGAACCAGCCGTCCCGGGTGGTGTCATGACACTGAAACGCCAGATAACCTTCGCCTAATTCCTCATAAAAGGTATTCTGTACCAGAATGTTTTTGAAAGTCAGCTGCTCTCCGGTTACGGCATCTATATGCGGACCGTCAGTGCTTCCCGACAAATGTTGTGAACGGTAATATAATCCGTCCTCTTCGTTAAATTCAAAATAACAGCGTGTCAGCGGATAGCATCCGGACATATCGATATAAGTGGCATCCTTTGCCTTGGTACCGTATTGATCTAAGGTATTGGGTTCCGCCTTGGTGGCAAAACGGAAATGATTTTCGTCTGCAAGCCCCCGGTATTCCAGAGAGTAGCCCTTTTTATCAATGACTTTCAACAGCCCTGCTCCGGAGGTATATGCGTTGTGCGGCATGCTGCGGTCATTGCTGCGGAAGAAAGCAGCTTCATCGGAACCGGACGTACCATCGATATCCTGCGTATTGGTATCTGCCAGCAGCTCATTGATGAAAAAAGGTCCTCCGAAATGAACGATAAAAGCATCCCATTCAAATGCCCAGTAGGCATAATAATCGCGAAGACTGCGGATATTACCGATCTTGTCCATATCCTGCCAACCCTCATACACGGCCATCATACGTGTCATGCGGTTCTCTACATTGGCTTCATAGAGAATGGACGCTTCCGACAGACTGTACTGGGGAATAGCGGAACTTTCGTTGGGGATCATTACGGCAATGGGACGGGTTGCGGCAACATCGGCATCCACCCATTCATTTGTGAAACGGCTGCGCACCATGCCCTCTCTCGGTGGTATGGAATCATCCTCCACGATGACAGTGACCGGATCCGGTAATTTTTCTTCGACACTTTCCCGGGAAGGTGACGGATTGTCATCCGGGAGAATGGGACTGATGATAGTATTACTGTCGTTTGGCTGACCACAACCGGTCAACAGCACGGAAACAGTAAGCAGAAGCAATGCGATCCTGCGAAGAGATCGCCGCCCGGGTTTCTTTGTACACATGTATTACACCTCGATTTGTTTAATAAAGACATACACATAAAAATTATAAACTATAGATGATCACACCACATAAAATACCTAACAATGCACCCATCAGAACCTGAAGAGGAGTATGTCCCACAAATTCCTTCAGCTTATCATGTGCGGAGACTTCACTACGTCCCATGTCCTCGAATACTCTCAGCATTTCATTCAATACCTGTGCCTGGATTCCGGTCTCCCGGCGCACGCCCATGGCATCATACATGACAATGATTGCCAGGATCAGAGAAATAGCGAATTCAAAGCTGCCGGCACCGTATTGATAGCACACAGCGGTCGCCAGGGCACATACGGTAGCGGAATGAGAACTGGGCATTCCTCCGCTGCCTACCAGACGCTCGGCAACGAATTTCTTAGAAACGATCAAGTGGATGATAGTTTTCAGCACCTGCGCCACCATCCAGCCGCAGGCAGCAGTCAGAAAGATTTTATTACTGAAAAACTGTTCAAAAAAAGTCATAAATAACCTCATTTCTTATATGCAGCATTTCTTGCGAAAGACATATATAAGCTTAGTATAATGCAAAAAGAGGAAAAAGTACAGTGTTGACCTTGAAATGATGCGCGGAAGAATAGTATAATGTGACTATCCGGACAAAAATATTTGAAGGATGAGCCGGATGCATGCAAGGGAATAAGGAATTAAGGAGACGTGGAAATGAGTCTGTTGAGTGTGATAGTGCCCTGCTATAACGAAGAAGAAAGTGTAGCCCTGTTTTATCAGGAGCTGACAAAAAATGATACATTTTTTAAAGAAAAAGATATTGAACTGGAACTCCTTTATATAGATGACGGTTCCAGGGACGGCACCGTGCGAGAGGTGAAAAAACTGATCGAACAGGATCCCCGGGTGCACATTATTTCTTTTTCCAGAAATTTCGGCAAAGAGGCGGCAATGTTTGCCGGACTGGAAAAATCCAAAGGGGACTACGTGGTAATGATGGATGTGGATCTGCAGGATCCGCCTTCTCTGCTGCCGGAGATGTTTGAGTGGATCTGGCAGGGATATGATTCCGTGGCCACCCGCCGCGTGACCAGAAAGGGAGAACCACCCATCCGCAGCTTCTTCGCCAGAAGATTTTACCGTCTGATGAAGAGGATCTCCCAGACAGAGATGATGGATGGTGCCAGAGATTATCGTCTCATGACAAGACAGATGGTGGATGCCATTCTGTCTATGCGCGAGTATAATCGTTTTACCAAGGGTATCTTCGGCTGGGTCGGTTTTCGGACAAAATGGCTGGAATACGAGAATGTGGAGCGTGCCAAGGGTGAAACAAAGTGGAATTTCTGGAAGCTGCTGGTATATTCCCTGGATGGCATTACTGCTTTTTCCACGGCACCGCTTTTGATCGCTTCTTTTGTAGGGGTGCTGTTCTGTGTGATCGCATTTGTGATGATCATATTTATTATTGTGCGGAAGCTGATCTTCGGAGATCCGGTATCCGGCTGGCCTTCCCTGGTGTGCATTATTTTGATGACCAGCGGAGTACAGTTCTTCTGCACCGGCATTCTGGGACAGTATCTGGCAAAAGCATACATGGAAGTAAAACACAGACCGATTTATCTCGTAAAAGAAGAAATTTAACAAAAACGGCGTGGATATGAGCTTTTTGTGTACGAAAAAATGTTACAAAATAGGGGTAAAATGTAACATTTTTACTTTCTTAACTATATTTTAACGATAAAATGTCTTTTCAAAAATCGACGGCTATGTTATTATTTCTCTGTCAGCCACTGTAGAGGAGCAATACTCGACAAGTAAAAAGGGGGACTTGTTTTGGATATTGTTGCAGTAAAAGATTCTGAATTGGAGAGATACGTAACCAAAATCATGTTAGAGATAGGGGTGCCGGCGCATTTGAAGGGTTATCACTATTTACGGGATGCAATCATTTTATCGGGAAAAGACATGGAGGTGGTGAGCAGCGTTACCAAGCTGCTGTATCCCACTATCGCAAAGCATTTCAGAACCACTGATCAGAAGGTGGAGCGTGCCATCAGGAACGCCATTGAGGTGTCTTGGGCCAGAGGAAATGTGGAGACATTTGAAAAGATATTCGGATATTCCATAGCTTCCGGAAGGACGAGACCGACGAACAGCGAGTACATTGCCCGCATCGCCGATAATATACGTCTGGACTACAAGGCTATGTAACATATTAATATGAATGCTTGAATCAGGGAGAATTGATCATAACACACGCAGTATTCTCTTCTGCTGACTGACAGAGCCGTATACCGGAGTGGGGAAGACCCCGGTATGCGGCTCTTTTGTGCGGTTATATTTGTCAAGTCACTCTTAATATGGTAGAATAAACTCACCCGTAAAAAGCAGAAGCAACTGCTTACGGGGATTGGGAGATAAAATGACTTTTCGGATATCAGATATTTTGGTCGGGGGGAGCCTGATCATCATCGGGCTGACGGAAGTCGCCCATTTGGCAGGCTGCCTGTTAGGGTGGTCTTTTTTGACTGTAACGGATCTGCTGCTGGCGGAAACCGTACTTTTTGTGCTGACAGGGATTCTGGCAGGGCTGATCAGGAGAAAAAAGAAGGCAGCAGCCGGTGTCCGGCAGAGAAAAAACGGTAAGATTGAGGGTAACGCAAGGACACAGTGGGTACTCACGGGGGTACTTGCGTTTCTGATCTTGCTGCAGATGCTGCGGATCTTCAGCGGGAATGCTGCATGGCTGGAAGGAGATATGACACTGGAGACGGTGAATACTTTCCTTAAGGAAAATGGAGTGTACCGAGTAAATCCCCTTACGGGAACCGCTTATGTGGGAGGAATGTCCTTCCGGCTGAAAATATTATGCCTTCCCACCTTATATGCTACGATCAGCAGATGGAGCGGCATGATGCCGGTGGATGTGGTGTACCGGCTGATCCCCTGCATCACACTGGGACTGGGATATTTCGCCTATGGGAAAATGGCAGATACTATTTTTGAAGGAAATCCCATAAAGGCCAGGACATTTTTGCTGATGGTGGGAATACTGTTTAGTGCAGAGGCATATATGCCGGGTGTGGACGGATTTGACATATTCTACGGAGGATTCCGGGGGGTGACGATCCGCGCAGCCGTGCTGATCCCATACCTGATTGCCTGCCTGATGGACAGGAATTATTTCGGTGTGATTTTGTGCATTCTGGCGGAAGCCTGTATCGTCTGGACTCTGTACGGCGCCGGAATATGCCTGCTGATCACCATAGCCTGGGTCGTGCTCCGGAGACTGCTTATCCTGTTGAACCACACACAGATGATGCGCAGAGAAAAGGCAGAGCTGCACTGTAACCGCAGGGAGGGGGAGACAGAATGAAGACACTTCTGCAGTCTGCCCTGACCGGCTGGACAACTTATACACAACAGGGAAAATCAGCGGCGCTTTTACTGCTGGCGATCGTATATCTTGGGTTTGTCCTGTGGGAAAAAATGAGAGCATCCCGAAACGGGTGGAACGTGAAAAAGGAAAACGGAGTGATCTGCTACGTATATGCAGTATTGATCACACTTGCCTGCATCTGTCCGGTGACGGCGCTGATCCTGATGAAATATCAGACGAATTTCTACTCCTATGTATGGATCTGGACAGCAGTACCGCAGACAGCGGTCATTGCCTGGGCATCGACGGATTTTCTATGCAGATTATGGCAGAAAAAGGAAGCATCGGGATATCTGCAAAAAGGGATTGCAACAGTACTCTTTGTGGGAATCCTGTTTTTAAGCGGGAATCCGGTATCGGAATGGACCGCAGGCCAGACAGCACAGATCCCGGAATTTTCCCGGGAAGGGATGCAGCAACCGGAAATATCCCCCTGGGATACACTGGAAACATTGACAGCTTATCATCAGTCGGAGACGGGGAACCGGGAATTCGGCCTGTGGGCACCCAAAGATATTATGGCGGCCGCCAGAGCTTATAGTGCATATATCCGGCCGGTCTATGGCAGAAGTATCTGGGATGCTTCCCTGGGAAGCTACTCTTTCGATACGTATGACACGTGGCAGGAGGATCTGTATCTGTGGATGAGCCATCTGGAGACCACCGGAGAGACAGAATATCTGCGTGTGGAGGAAACTACGGAGCAGAATGCTGCCGGAGATGCCGCCGCAGACAGCAAGGGCAGAACCATAGATTTCGCCATATGCCTTGACAGTGCCAGAGAAGCGGGAGTAGACTACATTTTATTGCCGGGCAGTCTGTCAGAGGAAGTACAGATGGAATTGCAGAAGACGGCAGACAGGGAATTACAGCCTTTAGGCGGGTATTTCCTGATACAATTATAGATCTATAAGTATAAGGAATGGATACAATGGAACAGGATCTGATCAGTATTGTGGTCCCGGTATACCGGGCAGAACAATATATAGAAGAGACAATGGACTGTGTGCGTGCACAGACGTACGCTGACTGGGAACTGCTGCTGGTGGAGGATTGCGGTCCGGACCGCAGCAGACAGGTGATCGAGGAATATATACAGCGGACAGGGGAACGCAGGATCCGGCTGCTGACCCACCCGCAGAATCTGGGAGCGGCAAGGGCGCGCAATCTGGGAGTCAATGAGGCAAAAGGCCGATACCTGGCATTTCTGGATGCGGATGACCTGTGGGTGCCGGACAAGCTGGAAAAGGAGCTTGCTTTTCTAAAGGAGAAGCAGGCAGCCTTTGTGTTCACCGGATATGAATTTGCCGATGAGAACGGAAAGGGCACCGGGAAGATCGTACGGGTGCCTGCTACGATCAATTATAAAGAAGCCTTAAAAAACACCACGATTTTTACCAGTACCGTAATGTTTGATATGGAAAAGCTGTCCAAAGACCAGCTGCAGATGCCACAGATCAAAAGCGAGGACACCGCTCTGTGGTGGAGAATACTGCGGGAAGGTACTGTAGCTTGTGGTTTGAACGAAAATTTGGTAAAATATCGGAGAGCAGGGAAATCCCTGTCATCAAATAAGCTGGAAGCTTTGCGCAGAATCTGGAATCTGTACCGCAAGGCGGAAGGCATGTCGGTGCCAAGCAGCGCCTGGCATTTCTGCTTCTGGGCGGTACGCGCCGTAAAACGCAGAGTATAGGAGGAGTTTGTCTTGAATACAAACGGTAATTATTATGTAAACCGACTGCGGAAAAGGGAATCCTTTAAACGCCTGATCAATATAGGATTATCAGCAATCTGTCTGTTCCTGGAAATCGCCATGTTTGCTTATATGTGGCAGTTCCGCTTCCAGTTCCAGCTGGTAGATCCCCTGCAGAAGATCTGGTATCGTGGATTTTTGCTGGAAAACGGTATTTACAGTGTGATCCTGATCTTCTTTTCTGTGACTTACGGCGGCATGCGTCTGGGATATATGAAGAACACGGAGATCATATTCTCCCAAGTGTTTGCAACACTGATGGCGGATATGCTGATCTATGCGGAATTGTGTATGATGGCACGAAGCATTTTCCCGGTGGATATGTTCTTATTGATGGTAGTGCTGCAGATCATCGCAGTGATCATTTATGCCAATATTGCCAACAAGATCTATCGTACGGCATTCCCTCCGAGAGAATTGCTGCTGATCCATGGTGACCGTCCCATCGGGGATATTATCAACAAGTTTGAAAGCCGCAAGGATAAATACAAGATCACCAAATGTGAAAACATTCAAAAAGGTGTTACAGAGCTGTGCCGGGAGATCCTGGATGATTACAGAAATGGTGTGATCACGGCCGTGGTGATCTGGGATATTAATGAAAAAGACCGTAATATCATATTGAAATTCTGCTATGCCAGATCCATCAGAGTGTATGTCATGCCTAAAATATCAGATGTTATTTTAGTGGGATCTGAGGAATTGCATGTATTTGATACGCCGATCCTGCTGACCAGGGAATATTCCCTGAGCATGGAGCAGAGATTTATCAAGAGATCGATTGATGTGATCTGCTCCCTGATCCTGTTGGTAGTGACTTCTCCGCTCATGCTGCTGACAGCAATAGCTATCAAGCTGTATGACGGCGGCCCCGTACTGTACAAGCAGATACGGTGTACCATCGGACAGAAGGAATTCTATATTATGAAATTCCGGAGCATGCGCACCGATGCGGAAAAAGACGGTGTGGCAAGACTGGCGCAGAAGGGCGACAAGCGGATCACTCCCGTGGGAAAAGTCATCCGCAAGTGCCGTCTGGACGAGCTTCCCCAGCTGATCAATATTCTCAGAGGCGATATGTCCTTTATCGGGCCGAGACCCGAGAGACCGGAGATCATTGCCCAGTACATGGAAGTGATGCCGGAGTTCGCTTTCCGTATGAAAGTAAAAGCCGGACTGGCAGGCTTTGCACAGGTGTATGGAAAATACAATACTTCCCCGTATGACAAATTAAAACTCGATTTAACATATATCGAAAACTATTCTGTATGGCTGGACCTGAAGCTGATGCTTCTGACTTTGAAGGTGCTGTTCTGGCCGGACAGCACAGAAGGCGTGGAAAGCGAACAGGTAACTGCTTTTAAGGCAGCGTACGATGGCCGTGCCGAAAAAGACGATAATTGATCGGAGGAAAACACGTGGAAGTAACCTATGGGAAGGAACCCTTTGATCTGCGGCTGACCATTTTACGCCTGTGCCGCAATTTATGGAAAATACTGGCTGTGACGGTGGTGGGAACACTGCTGTCCGGTGGCGGTTATTATGTCAAAAATGTGTTGCTGCAGCCCGATCCCGGGTATGCGGCTTCTTCCACTTATAAGGTAGAATATGTGGAGAACCCCAATGCAGCGGGAGCGTACTATATCAACGAGGCGACCTGGAACAGTCTGATCCATACCGGAGAGTTTCTGGACGGTGTGGAGAAACATCTGCAGGAAGCGGCTGCGCAGGGGAACGATAAAGCAGCAGAAGTACTGACCATGGGCAGAGAACAGTGGATCGCAGCTCTGTCGGCGACACTGCCCTCTGATTTCAGTATTCCTGTAACCCGGGCTGTTACACAGGATCCGGAGCAAAGCATTGCGCTGGCACATGCCGTGGAAGATACCATGTGTAATGAATTTGCGGAAAGCATCGTGGAAATCAACCGGATCAAGGTGCTGGATCCCGGAGACCGGGCGGAGGCGGTAGTGCCGGATGTGCGTCCGGTACGGGCAGTTATCCTGGCAGCGGTTCTTTCTCTATTTTTTGCAGTTGTAATCTTCCTGTTGTGGGAGATCTCGGGGGATGGCCTCTGGCTGCCGGCAACGCTGCACAGACGCTATGGACTGCTGAGCCTCGGAACAGTAGAGAGTACAGAATTTACAGAAAATCTGAAATATACGCTGGAAAAGGCAGTGAAAGGTAAGACTCCGGAGCGGTCCGGAGAAGAGAAGGGCAGGGACTGCCTGCGTGTGGCAGTATGCGGAGCACTGCCGGATGTTGATCCGCAGGAGGTTGTAAACCGGTTATTGACGATAGGTACAAAAACCGACAATGCAGAGATGCTGATAATCAGTGGCGTTCAGGTAAAATATACTGCGGTGCCCAGTCCTCTGTTAAGCCCGGAAAGCACAGCAGCACTGCGTGGCTCTGATGCGGTATTATTGGCGGTACCGGCAGGCAGATACGTGGGAAAACAGCTGGAGGCAGTACTGGAAATACTGAAAACACAGGATTGTACGATAGCTGGAAGCATTCTGTGGAACGCAGACGAGGCTCTGATCCGGCAGTACTATTTCCTGCCCTGGGCGCTGCAGGAGAAAGTAACCCCATGGGAGAAAGCTGTGGGAGACAGAAATCCTGCGGATCGTGCGCAGGAAAATAGTAAGAAAAACGATGGGGGGAAGCAGGCATGAAGGTAGAAATACTGGCATCGGTGATGAATGCTTCTCTTCCGGAAACGGTACAACATATGAATCTGCAGTCCGACGCAGTGATCATCAATCAGTGCGACAGACTGGGACAGGAAGAAATGCAGATATCTCAGGGGAACGGGAGAATCCGTTTCTACAGCTTCCCGGAGCGTGGCATCGGCAGAAGCCGGAACGAAGCCATACTGCGGGCAGAAGGAGACATCTGCCTTTTTTCGGATGAAGATATCATATATGAGGATGGATATGTAGCGGCAATCTGCAGGGAGTTCGGGCAAAATCCCCAGGCAGACATGATCATTTTTAATATTGCGGTGGAAGAAGAACGCAGAACCTATCATATCACAGAGCGAAAGAGAGTCCGCTGGTATAATTGTGGACGCTACGGTGCTGTCAGCTTCGCCATCCGCAGGGAAAGCCTGCTTCGCTCGGGCATTACGTATTCTCTGCTGTTCGGTGGCGGTGCAAAATACAGCAATGGCGAGGACAGCTTGTTTTTAACACAGTTCATCAACAAGGGATACCGGGTCTACACCGCACCGGTGACCATCGGCAGAGAGGAAGCAGGGGAATCGACCTGGTTCCATGGCTATAATGAAAAGTTTTTCCACGACAGAGGAGTGCTGTATCATTATCTGTATGGAAAGCTCGCCTGGCCGCTTGCTCTACGTTTTCTGTATGCACATAAAGGAACCCTGTGCGCAGAGGTAAGCATGCAGCAGGCAAAACATTGGATGCAGGAAGGCATCCGGGAGGGGAAAACGATATAGCTTTTTCGGAAATATCGGTGGAAAGGAGGTTCCCATGGAGAAGAGTGCACTGGTATATATTATATTAACAGCTGTTACGGTGGCATTCGGTTGCCTGGTACAAAACAGCGCATATACAGCCGGACGGCTGAGCGGCAGAATGACCACAGGGTGCAATCGTCAGCAGGCACGCAGCCACGTGGCGGAATTCGCTATCTTCTGTCTCCTGTCGGGGGTCTCAGCCTGCCGTATTGCCGTTGGCGGCGATTACTGGGTCTACTGGCTGAAGTTTCAGCTGATCGATCAGGGAAGACATGTCTCTTATGAAAAGGGATTTGTGTATCTGGTGAAATTTTTCCATCTGATCTTCGGGGAAGGCTCTTATCTGCCGATTTTCGGTTTCTTTTCCCTGATTACGGTGTCCTTTTTCCTGAAAGCACTGCATGATCAGGCGGACTGGTATGTATTTTCCCTGTTTCTCTTATTGACACAGGGCTTTTACTTTAATAGTATGAATTCAGTGCGATATTATTTTGCACTGGCACTGGCCATGTATGCGCAGAAATACGTACTGCGGGGAGAATACGGGAAATTTATTCTCTGGGTGCTCCTGGGCTGCATGATCCACAAATCGGTGCTGCTGGTGATCCCGGCGTACATCGTGGTGGATTTGCTGTCACGGTTCCGGCTGAAAAAATGGCATTATGTATTGGGCGGCGTATTGGTGCTGTCCCTGATCTTCGGACAGGATCTCTACCGCAGCATCATTTTCCGATTCTATCCGTACTATAAGGATTCCATGTTCGACAACGGACAGCTGTCTTACGTCAACATTGCAAAATGCCTTGCAGTGCTGGTACTGTGTCTGATCTATTGGAAGGACAGCATCCGGGACAACCGTAGAAACCGTTACTACTTTTACCTGAATCTGGCAGGAATGCTGCTCTACGCCTGCGGATCTTTCATTCCGGAGGTATCCCGTGTGGCATATTACCTGATCCAGGCACAGATCTTCCTGATCCCGGGAGTGCTGAAGGATGCGCAAAAAGGATGGTTCCGGAACCTGTGCGTTGCGGGCGTGGTCATGGCATATCTGGCATACTTTGCAATGCTGCTGCGGGGAATGTACGATGTGGAAATCCGGCTGCTGCCCTATTTGAACTGGATCTTTAACTGATAATGCAATAAATTAAAACAAGAATTAATATGATGTCGGGGTCAAAAGCCCCCGACTTTGATGCCTACGAATTGCTTCGTGCTACGCACTCCCACAATTCTACCCAATATTCGCATATCGTGGGATTATCATCCCACTTTTATGCTCATATCGGGGCGGGTCCTAAGGTCTTTCACCCACCTATGAGCAAGCTCAAGTGGGCTTAGACCTTTTGACCCTGGCATCATTAATATTTTGATAATAAACAGAAAGGAAATGGAATGAAAGTACTGTGGGTCTGCAACATTATGCTCCCGGCAATCGCCGAAGCACTTCATAGGGAAGCCTCTCATAAAGAAGGCTGGCTCTCAGGACTGCTGTCACAGGTGGCAGCGGAGAATGACGGCAATATTGAGCTCGCAGTGGCATTCCCGGCACCAATGGACAGGGCAGAGGAAATTCCCTGGAAATTCCATGTGAACCTGCCCGGAACAAATGCCGATACTTCGGAGACAGCAACGCTGTGTTACGGAGATGGAGCGGAGAATAGTAGGAATATCACATGTTATTCATTCCATGAAGATACCGTGCACCCTGACCGGTACCAGCCGGCACTGGAACCGGAATTTTGCAAGATCACAGAGGACTTTGACCCGGATGTGGTACACTGCTTTGGCACAGAATATCCTCATACACTGGCAATCTGCCGTGTATATCCACGGAAAGAGCGGATTCTTTTGGGGATTCAGGGCATCTGTACCTTGTGTGCAGAGGCTTATTTTGCAGACATGCCGGAGCCGGAGATCGGGAAAACAACCTTCCGGGATCTGGTGAAAAGAGATACCCTGCGCAGCCAACGGCAGAAATTCGCCCGCCGGGGCGTTATGGAACGGGAGGCCATCGGACTGGCGGGAAATATCACCGGCAGAACCGACTGGGACAGAGGCGTAACTACTGGCTGGAATCCCGGGGCGCAGTATTATACCATGAACGAGACCTTGCGTGGAACCTTTTATGAAGGAGCATGGGCGCCGGAAAATTGCGACCTCCATTCTATTTTCGTCAGCCAGGGGGATTATCCCCTGAAAGGATTGCACTACCTGCTGAAAGCTCTGCCGCAGATCAGGGAGAGCTTCCCTGATGTACAGGTATATGTGGCCGGAAATGATCTGACCGCATACCGCACCTGGAAGCAGAAGCTGAAAATATCGGCATACGGGAAGTATCTGCGCAGCATTCTGAAAGAAGGCGGAATAGATGACCGGGTGCATTTTCTGGGTAGATTGACAGCGGAAGAGATGAAGAGCCGCTTTTTAATGAGCAATCTGTTCCTGTGCTGCTCTTCTCTGGAAAATTCCCCGAATTCTCTGGGAGAGGCCATGCTTTTGGGCGTTCCCTGTGTCAGCACTGAGGTGGGAGGCATCCCCAGTATGTTTTCGGGCGGAAAAGACGGCTTGTGGTGCATGGGACATCAGTTGCGAGAGGATCCGGAAGCAGACGGAAAAAGCCGGAATAACGCAGGAGATGACAAAAAAAGTAAAAATAATAAAAATAACATGCGTAATAATAAACGTGGACAGACAGCTGAATTGGAAAATATTGTAAATTCCATGGCGGAATCCATCATAAAAATGTGGAATGATCCGGAAAAAATGATGGAATACTCTAAAAATGCAAGAGAACATGCAAGGAAAACCCACGATAAGAGACATAATTTTGAAAAAATGCAGGAAATCTATGCAGAAATAGCGGGGAGAGAAGGATGAAGCTTGTATTTGTGTCGAACTACTTTAATCACCATCAGCTGTCCTTCTGCGATGCATTGTATGAACTGCTGGAAGGAAGCTTCCGGTTCCTGCAGACGCAGTCCATGGAGGAAGAACGGATCAGAATGGGCTGGCAGGCCGAAGAGAGACCGTATGTATGCTGTCTGTCAGAGAATTCCGGAGAGGATTTTCAACGTCTGATTTTAGAAGCGGATGTGGTGATCTTCGGCGGCTGCGATGACGAGAGTTATATTCAGCAACGATTAGTAGCGGGAAAACCGATTTTCCGTTATAATGAACGTATGTATAAGGAAGGACAGTGGAAAGCGGTCTCTCCCAGAGGTCTGATCCAAAAGTATAAGGATCACACCAGATACCGCAAAGCACCTGTATATTTCCTGTGCGCAGGAGCTTATGTCCCCTGCGATTATGCATTGATCCATGCCTATCCCGGGAAAATGCTGCGCTTCGGATATTTTCCGGAGACAAAAGAGTATGCCCAAGGACAGCCCTTTGACCGGAAACAGCCGGGGAGTATCCTGTGGGCGGCCCGGATGATCGACTGGAAGCATCCGGAGCTGCCGGTCAAGACTGCTGCTTATTTAAAGGAACATCTGCAGGGAGTTCCCTTACAGATGAATATCATCGGCGGCGGAGAATTGGAAGAAGAGATGCACCGGCTGGCAGAAGAGCTGCAGGTGACAGACGTGGTAAGCTTCCTGGGATTCCGTGATCCGGAGGAAGTGCGGACTGCCATGGAAGAGTCACAGATCTACCTCGTCACCAGTGACCGTAAGGAAGGCTGGGGCGCTGTGGTAAACGAAGCCATGAACAGTGGCTGTGCGGTAGTGGCGGATCATATGATCGGCGCAGCTCCTTATCTGATCCGGCAGGAGGAAAACGGCCTGATGTACCGGGACGGCTGTGAAGAAGAGCTATTCCACACTGTGGAACAGCTGCTCCGGGATCCTGAGAAATGCCGGAGACTGGGAGAAGCAGCACAGCAAAACATCACCACGGTGTGGAATGCCCGGACTGCGGCGGAGCGGCTGGTGAGACTTTGCAGAGAACTGGGATTCCTGCCGGCAAATGATCGCAGCAGTATAAGCGGTATAAGCAGTAAAAGCAGTATTAGTGGTACAGCGCCAGCCCCCACGATCCCACAGCTGTGGACAGATGGCCCCTGCTCCCCTGCTCCGGTGATCCCGGAACGGAAAATGTACAGCACATGCATGCAGATTTGATGCCTGCGGATTGTTCCGTGCTACGCACTCCCACTT
>ULXU01003570.1_pt1 | contig 17289 bp, 16 predicted proteins | sample 1961521 | NCBI WGS metagenome assembly ULXU01 (sample SAMEA4835845, study PRJEB28245) | human gut metagenome | biome: gut microbiome; material: fecal sample | place: Denmark | collected 2008
GGTGTGACCAATGTAGGAAACTGTGTATATTTCCGTACCCCCGTGGAGGGACTGACAGGTATCAATATTGGGGGACATGTATTTTACTAAACGAAAGTGAAAATCTATGAAAATCAACAGCGTAGAACAAAAGGGTTATACGAATAGAATCATGGACTGGAAGGTTTTCGTAAGGCGCGATCTTACAGCAGTCAAGGCGACGGAATATTTCTATGAATTTGTAGGGGAGAATTCGTTCCGGCCGGTAAGTGAACTGCTTCTGCCGGAAGACGGGGAGTTGTTGAAAAAAGCAGTGGAGACAGATCCATTCCAAACGCTGGAACTGATCACTGTACTTCACAACCTGAAGGATAGTGTAAGGAATGTGTATCTGCGCATAGAAACGAGTGAACAGACGGAGAACGGAATTCCGCTGTATCAGATTACTATTTCTGATATTCATGATCTGGAAGGACGGAATGTACGCCTGGAGCAGACTATTCTGAAATACCGTCATTTTATGACATTAGAAGATGTTTATTTTTTTGAATACCTGATCGGACAGGACAAAATCACTGTATATAAGTATGTCAACGGGCGGGCTATGCCCCAGTTTGATGGTTTCATGAATGTCCTGATCCAAGATGTGGAGCAGGCACATGAGGGCAGTGATATTGCCATATTGGAAGGGCAGCTTCGGACCTTCTGTGCGCATCTGCGCAATGGAGATGATTTCTTTGAGATGGAATTCTGCAGTGGGCAGGAGGACAAAGGAATATGGAAGGTTAAAGGCTCCCGGATTCCCAAGAACCGCAATATGGTGGCTGGTATCATAACCCCGGACCGGAACAGGGAGCAGGAAGCTTATTATCTGACTCCGGCAGCCAGGGATGCCGGAACCGGTCTGCTGAATAAACGGGCATGGACGGAATATACCATTGAACAGCTGAACCGGAAGGACGGTCAGGTCCGCTGGCTGGTGATCATTGATATTGATGATTTCAAGCATATTAATGACACCTATGGTCATATCTTTGGTGACCGGGTCATCCGCAGAGTGGCAGAGATCATGCAGGAACTGGTGGGACAGCGGGGCGTGATCGGACGATTCGGCGGAGATGAATATGTGCTCCTGCTGGAGAAGGTGGAGACCAGAGAACAGCTGAAGACACTTTTAAAGACGATTGCAAAGGAACTTGCTCTGGCATTTGATCCCAAGACGCATGTGACGGCTTCTATCGGTGTATCGGAGTATCCGGTGGATGGAAACGAATACGAGGAACTGATGCGGAAAGCCGATAAGGCTCTCTATCTTGCCAAGGAAAAGGGCAAGAACCGCCATATCATCTATGAAGAGAGACTCCACGGCAAGCTGGAAGCCGACGATATGCAGAATATGGCCATGGCATATGCGGTATCCAAGGAGAAAAAACGCAAAGTGATCACAGAAATGATCACGGAGCTGTGTGCATCCGGAGTGGATTCTATCGTGAAAAAAGAAGAACGGCTGCAGCAGATCCGCAGTCTGTTTGATCTGGACGGGATCACAATCTATTCAGAAGCAGGGGCACACCTGGTATGCCGGAATGGTAATTATATGGTAGAAGTACCGGATGGGAGAGGACTTTTTGAAGATGAAAAGTATCTTGCACTGTTCGGGGATGACGATAATTTGATAGAATCCAACACATTGAGACTCAGATCCCGGGATCCGAAGGCATTTGCCGTGATGCAGAAGCAGGAGATCGGCGCTTCCCTGCAATGTCTTTCCCGCAAAGAGGGAGCACCGCATGTGATCGTGAACTATGACGTGTTCAACCGCAATCGTAAGTGGTCGGATGAAGACATTACACTGTTGACGATTCTGGGACACTGCATCGGAAACCTGTTGAACTATTCAGAGTAAAGTAAATAAGCGTGAAGCTTCGGCGAATACTTGTATTCGTAAGAAGCTTCACGCTTATTTATTTTACGAAGTAAACACATGAGCAAAAAGTAAGCACTGCAAGTGCGGTTTTGCGAATGTGTTACTCTGAATAGTTCTGACCCGGGAACAAAAAGTAAGCACTGAAGCTACAGCCCACCCTTCTCCAACGGATTCTGCAGCCTGTCGAACTTGTCCCGGTAGATAATGGTGATCAGGTTGTTCAGCTGGCGCAGGCAGGCACTCATCTGAGCCTGGGAGATCAGCCCCTTTTCCAGAGCTTCGGCCAGCTCATCCAGATCCACCACATGCATTCTGCCATCGGGATAGAGGATGATGTCAGCCAATAGATCCGTGACGATCAGGGAATTATCTTCCGGCCGGAAAGTATATTCCACAATATCGCAGTACCAGTACAGCAGGGAACCGTCATGGCGGTAGAACTTGCTGATCTTAAATCCTTCCTTGAGATAATAGCAGGAACAGCCGTGGGAAAACGTGGTCTTGGGGTTCAGGGTCTTCCACTTGGTCAGAATGTAGTCTTCGTTCTGCTCGACGATAATATCATCCTTTAATAAAATGCATTCTTCCGGAATCAGCCGTTTACGGTAGATCTGAAGTTCATTGCTCATAACTTTTCTCCTTTGTGTGGTGTGCTTTACAACGGTCACAGTTCCGGAAACGGGATAAAAGGCTTCGGAGGGATTGTGTGGGGACACAGCGTCTTCTCCATCCAGATCATATCATGCCATGCATCCTGTTTGTAACCGGAAGCGTGAAAATGTGCTACGGTTTCATAACCATGCTTTTCGTGGAAAGCGATGCTGGGAGGGTTGGGGTAGGTGATGCAGGCACAGACATTGCAGACGTGCTGTGCAGCCAGGTATTCCTCCAGCTTTTCGTATAACAGACTGCCGACACCGCTGCTTCGAAGATCCCTGCTGACATAGATGGAAGTCTCCACAGACCAGTTATAAGCGGCGCGGTTTTTGAAGGCAGATGCGTAAGCATATCCTACAGGCTCCCCGTCCAGTTCAGCCACCAGGTAAGGATAACGGGTAAGAGTGAGACGGATCCGGTCCGCAAATTCTTCTGCGGAAGGAACGATGTACTCAAAGGTAATAGAGGTATTTTCTACATAAGGAGCATAAATGGCAGCCAGCTTTGCAGCATCCTCCGGGGTGGCGGTACGGATCCGCAGCTGTCTTCCGGTTTCGGCAATCTGCATTTGCGTAATCCTTCTTTCTGTTAAGATGTTGAAAATCCTGAAATAGTTATTCAAATAGTACGTCCGGGAACTTTTCAAGTCAATCCTTTTTGGGCAGGATTTTATAGTTTTTTTACTATTTCCAGAGGGGGATTTTACTGGACATCATGTTAGGATTTCGTTATAATGACTATAGGTTTGCCCTACAATAGGTCAATATTTTCTAATAATATACAAAAATAAGCATTAAGAGCAGTAATCAACACAGGAGGACACAGTGTCAAGAAAAAAGAAACCCTACGACAGACAGGTGTTTCGGGCGGTCACACTGATCATGCAATTTGGAATCAATATGCTGGTACCGATCTGCCTGATGTCCGCAGCCGGTATCTGGCTGGACAAACATTTCGGAACGAACTTCTGGATGATCCTGCTTTTCTGTATGGGAGCTGTGGCCGGAGGGCAGAATGTATACCGGATGGCCAGGACAATTTATGAAGACAGCGATGATAAACACACTAAAAAAGATAAATAGAACTGTTCTGGAGATGGATCTGGGGATCCTGTTCCTGGGAGTGTCGGCGCAGATCATAGGAGCATTTATTGCAAAAGATGAAGCAATGTATGCCCAAAGCCTGTGGTTCGGCGTCCTGCTGGCACTGGTATCCACATACCATATGTACCGTTCGCTGGACCGGGCATTGGACCAGTCCGAGAAGACCGCTGCGAAAATGATCATCCGTGCCTATGTCTTACGATATGTCATGCTGATCTTTTTCCTGTTGGTGATGATGAAGACCGGAGTGATGAATCCTCTGATTTTCTTTTTCGCCTATGTTATATGTATGAAAGTAACGGCATTTCTACAGCCGCTTACCCATAAATTATGCAATAAACTGTTCCACGAGACGGATCCGATACCACAGGCGATGCCGGAGGAGACTGCGGAAGACAAAATTGCCCCGCCGACTCCGGAAGAAGCGGAAGCCCCGAAGGATGGAGAAGTGACAGAGGAACAACAGAATAAACAATAAGGAGGTGAAACAATGGAACATGGAATTCTGTTATCCGGTGCCGACAATATCGATTTTATGATACATGGCGTGTTTAAGTATTCCTTTTTCGGCCATGAGGTATGGATAACGACCACACATGTGTGTGTGCTGATCGTCATGTTGATTATCATTGGTTTTGCCATTGCTGCCAACCGTCAGATGGCCAAAGCCAGAGAAGTGCCGGAGGGCTTTCAGAATGTGGTGGAGCTGATCGTGGAGAAGCTGGATGCCATGGTGGATACCCCCATGGGCAAGGCCGCACCGAAGTTCTATAACTACATCGGAACGATCTTCATATTCATTCTGGTAAGCAACATTTCCGGCCTGCTGGGCTTACGTCCCCCCACAGCGGACTACGGCGTGACATTGCCTCTCGGTGTGCTGACCTTCATTCTGATCCATTACAATCAGTTCAAGTACCAGAAGCCGAAGGAAATCTGGGAAGGTATGTGTTCCCCGCTGCCGCCCTGGCTGCCGATCTGGCTGCCTATTAACCTGATCAGTGAGATCGCAGTACCGATTTCCCTTTCATTACGTCTGTTTGCAAACGTATTGTCCGGAACGGTAATGATGGCGCTCATTTACGGGTTGCTGGGGGTGATCGCCACAGCGTGGCCCGCAGCACTGCATGTATACTTTGACCTGTTCTCCGGAGCCATCCAGACATACGTATTCTGTATGTTGACCATGACTTACATTGCGAATGCAAGAGGAGACGCTTAAAGCTGTAAGCTTACAGCTCTGTGAAACTATGCTAGAAAGATTCTTACAGGAATCTCAATAATAGGAGGATTTACTATGGATTTCAATGAAAACTTTATCTTAGGTTGTTCCGCAATCGGTGCAGGTCTGGCAGTTATTGCCGGTATCGGACCCGGTGTAGGACAGGGTATCGCAGCAGGACACGCTGCTGCAGCAGTAGGACGTAATCCCGGGGCCAAGTCCGAGATCACTTCTACCATGTTATTGGGACAGGCAGTTGCCGAGACCACCGGTCTGTACGGTCTGTTGATCGCTATGCTGCTGCTGTTCGTAAAGCCCTTACTTCCCTGATTAAACGAAAGGAATGCGGATGAAAATGATACTATTAACAGAAGGCGAGACCATGTCAAGACTGTTTGACCTGGACTGGCAGCTGCTGGCAGACTCCTGCCTGATGATCATTGCCATCTTCGTATTGTTCCTGGCGCTCAGCTATTTTCTGTTCAATCCGGCCAGAAAGTTCTTAAATGATCGTAAAGAGAAGATCAGGGGAGAGCTGGAAGAGGCAAAGGACAATCAGGAAAAGGCCGCAGAACTGAAGGCACAGTATGAGGCGAAGCTGAAGGACATCGACAAAGAGGCAGAGGACATCTTAAGTGATGCCAGAAGACGTGCTCTCCAGAATGAGGAGCGTATCGTCGCACAGGCCAAGGAAGAGGCAGCCAGAATCCTGGCGAGAGCACAGGAAGAAGCCAGACTGGAAAAGCAGAAAATGTCCGACGAGATCAAACAGGAGATCGTATCCGTGGCATCTGTCATGGCAGGTAAGCTGGTAGGCGCTTCCATAGACACCACCAGACAGAACAGCCTGATCGAAGAGACGCTGAAGGAAATGGGTGAGGATACATGGCAAAATTAGTTTCCAAAGTCTATGGAGAAGCCCTTTTCGAAGCGGCAGTCGACCATGGAAATGCGATCCAGCTGATGGATGAGACCGTACAGCTTGAGAAAATATTGGAAGACAATCCGGATTTTGACAAGCTGATGAAGCATCCCGGAATCCCTAAACAGGACAAGCTCACCATGGTGGATCAGGTCTTCCGTGGCAGAGTCAGTGATGACCTGACAGAGTTTCTGAAGATCGTGGTGACCAAGGAACGTTACGGCTCATTAAAGGCAATCTTTGCTTATTTTATCGAACTGGTCAGAGAATCTGAAAAGATGGGAACCGCATATGTAGATACCGCAGTGGAGCTGACGGAGGCTCAGAAGCAGGCAGTGAAAGATAAGCTGCTGGCTACGACTTCTTATCAGTCCTTTGATGTATATTACCATGTGGATCCGACACTGATCGGCGGAATGGTGATCCGGGTGGGTGACCGGGTAGTGGACAGCAGTATCCGGACCAAACTGGAAGATATGAAGAAACAATTATTAAATATTCAGCTGGGATGACCGGCTGAAAGAAAGGTGCGACAGATCCATGAATTTAAGACCAGAAGAAATAAGTTCCGTCATTAAGGAACAGATCGAAAGATATTCTTCCCAGCTGGATGTCTCCGATGTCGGAACCGTCATCCAGGTAGCGGATGGTATCGCTCGTGTACATGGACTGGAAAATGCCATGCAGGGTGAGCTGTTACAGTTCCCCGGCGATGTATATGGCATGGTGCTGAATCTGGAAGAAGATAATGTCGGTGTCGTATTGTTGGGCAGTGCCAGCAATATCGAAGAAGGCGATATCGTCAAGACCACCGGACGTGTGGTAGAGGTGCCTGTAGGTGATGCTCTGCTCGGACGAGTAGTGAACTCCTTAGGACAGCCTATCGACGGCAAAGGCCCCGTACAGACCGATAAATTCCGCAAGATTGAGCGTGTGGCAAGTGGTGTTATCACTCGTAAGAGCGTAGACACGCCGCTCCAGACAGGTATCAAGGCAATCGACTCCATGGTTCCCATCGGAAGAGGCCAGCGTGAGCTGATCATCGGTGACCGTCAGACCGGTAAGACCGCTATTGCGATCGATACGATCATCAACCAGAAGGGTCAGAATGTAAAATGTATCTATGTAGCTATCGGTCAGAAAGCATCTACCGTGGCAAATATCGTAAAAACACTGGAGGAGTTCGGTGCCATGGCTTATACCACCGTTGTGGTATCCACGGCAAGTGACCTGGCTCCCCTGCAGTATATTGCTCCTTATTCCGGCTGTGCGATCGGTGAGGAGTGGATGGAGAACGGAGAAGACGTACTGGTAGTGTATGATGACCTGAGCAAACATGCTACCGCATACCGTACACTCTCCCTGCTCCTTCGTCGTCCACCCGGACGTGAAGCATACCCCGGTGACGTATTCTACCTGCATTCCAGACTGCTGGAGCGTGCAGTCCGCATGAGTGATGAATACGGCGGAGGTTCCCTGACGGCACTTCCCATCATCGAGACCCAGGCAGGCGATGTATCCGCATACATCCCTACCAACGTAATTTCCATTACTGATGGACAGATCTATCTGGAGACAGAAATGTTCAACTCCGGTTTCCGTCCTGCGGTAAATGCAGGTCTGTCCGTATCCCGTGTAGGTGGTGCCGCACAGATCAAGGCAATGAAGAAGATCGCAGCACCTATCCGTACCGAGCTTGCCCAGTACAGAGAGCTGGCTTCCTTCGCACAGTTCGGTTCCGAACTGGATGCGGATACCAAGGAGAAGCTGGCGCAGGGCGAACGTATCAAGGAAGTGCTGAAGCAGCCCCAGTACCAGCCCATGCCGGTACAGTATCAGGTTATCATCATCTATGCGGTGACCAAGAGATTCCTGCTGGATGTGCCTGTAGAGGATATCACCAGATTTGAGAAGGAATTCTTCGATTATCTGGATACTAAGCATCCTGAGATCCCCGCAGCGATTGCTGACGAAAAGGTGATCTCCGATGCTACGGAAGAGAAGCTGGTGAAGGCACTGAATGATTTCAAGGCTGAGTTTCTGAAATAAGTGTGTCGGCCGTAAGATACGGCAGAATGAGAGGTAACTATGGCATCAATGCGTGATATCAAGCGCCGTAAGACCAGCATTCAGGGCACACAGCAGATCACCAAGGCCATGAAGCTGGTATCTACAGTAAAGCTTCAGAGAGCCAGAGCAGGTGCAGAACGTTCTCAGACGTATTTTGACTGTATGTATGATACCGTAAATAATATCCTGTCCAGGGTAGGCCATCTGGAACATAAGTATCTCGTTCCGGGGGCTTCCCCGAAAAAAGCGGTCATTGTCATCACCTCCAACCGAGGTCTGGCAGGCGGTTACAACTCCAATGTGACCAAGCTGATCACCGGACAGGAAGACTGGAAGACAGAGGACATTGTGGTCTATGCCATCGGTAATAAGGGCCGGGAGATCCTGGAGAGAAAAGGATATACCGTGAAGGAATCCTATCCGGAGGTCATCGAAGAGCCTGCATATGCCGAAGCAATGCTTCTGTCTGACAAACTGCTGACATCATTTGCAGCCGGAGAGATCGGCGAGATTTATCTGGCATACACACACTTCAAGAACACGGTGAGCCACGAGCCGAAGCTGTTGAAGCTTCTGCCCGTGGAATATGATGCAGAGGCGGGTGCATCCACAGAGGGTGCCGATGCGCTGATGAATTTCGAACCGGAAGATGTGGAAGCACTGGATATGATCATACCGAAATATATATCTAGTCTGATCTATGGTGCACTGATGGAAGCGGCAGCCAGTGAGAACGGTGCCCGTATGCAGGCCATGGATAATGCCACCAGCAATGCGGAGGATATGATCAGTGATCTGTCACTGAAGTACAACCGCGCAAGACAGGGAAGCATTACCCAGGAGCTTACAGAGATCATTGCAGGCGCAGAGGCGCTTTAATATTTATATTTTGCAGTTATGTCTCTGGCAGGTTTTGTATCATTCCTAAGCAGACCGTAAAGGAACGTCGGCACTTAATGAGCGCTTCAGCGCGAATTTAGTGCCGCTACGTTCCGATCCGAGCGCAAGCGTGTCTGCGTGGAAGATACAAAGACTGCCAGAGAAAAACAGTGCAAAATGTGAGTTGATTATGAAATGCCCGCATAGCGGGCAGGAAAGAGGTAGAAATGGCAGGAGAGAATAAAGGAAGGATCACCCAGGTCATCGGTGCCGTACTGGATGTACGCTTCGATGAGGGCAAACTTCCCGAGATCAATGACGCGATCCGCATCCCTACCAGAGATGGAGGAGAACTGGTAGTAGAAGTCTCCCAGCATTTGGGTGATGATACTGTCAGATGTATCGCCATGGGTACTACCGACGGACTGGTAAGAGGAATGGAGGCAATCGCCACCGGAGCCCCGATTTCCGTACCGGTAGGAGAAAATACCCTGGGCAGAATATTTAATGTACTGGGTCAGCCGATTGATAATAAGCCGGTACCGGAAGGCGTATCCTATGAGCCTATCCACCGTGCTGCACCGAGCTTCGCAGAGCAGTCTACTGACACAGAGCTGCTGGAGACCGGTATTAAGGTCGTTGACCTGCTCTGCCCTTATCAGAAGGGTGGTAAGATCGGTCTGTTCGGCGGTGCCGGAGTAGGTAAGACCGTACTGATCCAGGAACTGATCCGTAATATCGCTACCGAGCACGGCGGATATTCCGTATTCACCGGTGTAGGTGAGCGTACCCGTGAGGGTAACGACCTGTATCACGAGATGCAGGAGTCCGGCGTACTGGACAAGACCACCATGGTATTCGGACAGATGAATGAGCCCCCCGGAGCGAGAATGAGAGTCGGTCTGACCGGACTGACCATGGCAGAGTACTTCCGTGACAAGGGCGGTAAGGATGTGCTGTTGTTCATCGACAACATTTTCCGTTTCACCCAGGCAGGAAGTGAGGTATCCGCACTGTTAGGCCGTATGCCTTCCGCAGTAGGATACCAGCCTACCTTACAGACAGAGATGGGTGCGCTGCAGGAGCGTATCACATCCACCAAGAATGGATCCATTACTTCCGTACAGGCAGTCTATGTGCCTGCGGATGACCTGACAGACCCGGCACCTGCGACCACATTCGCACATCTGGATGCCACCACGGTTCTGTCCCGTTCTATCGTAGAACTGGGAATCTATCCCGCAGTAGATCCTCTGGAGTCCACATCCCGTATTCTGGATCCCAGAATCGTAGGTAAGGAACATTATGAGACCGCCCGCGGTGTACAGGAGATCCTGCAGAGATATAAGGAATTACAGGATATTATCGCTATCCTCGGTATGGATGAGCTGTCCGAGGAAGACAAGCTGGTCGTATCCCGTGCCCGTAAGATCCAGAGATTCCTGTCCCAGCCTTTCTTCGTGGCAGGACAGTTCACCGGCCTGGAAGGAAAATACGTACCGATCAGCGAGACCATCCGCGGATTCCGTGAGATCCTGGACGGCAAGCATGATGATATTCCGGAGAGCTACTTCCTGAATGCCGGAAGCATTGATGATGTACTGGCAAAGGTTCATGCATAGCATGAGAGGGGAGTACAGATATGGCAGATAAAGAATTCACACTTCGTATCATAACCCCGGAAAGAGTATTCTATGAGGGAACTGTGGATATGGTAGAATTCAATACCACGGAAGGACAGATCGGTGTCCTTCCGGGCCACATTCCCCTGACGGTGATCGTGAAGCCGGGTATCCTGCATATCACGGAGAAGGACGGAGAGAAGGAAGCAGCATTACATTCCGGATTCGCCGAGATCCTTCCCGAAGGAATTACCATTCTGGCAGAGATCATCGAATGGCCGAATGAGATCGATGAAAACCGTGCGGAAGCAGCGCTGCACCGTGCGGAAGAAAGACTGCGCAGCAAGACGCCGGAGACGGATATTGCAAGGGCAGAGACGGCATTGCAGAGAGCAATGGCAAGAATTCAGGTGCTGCGATAAGCTTCGCAGCACCTATTTTTTCACTTTAAAGGAAATCAATGCATATGCTATAAAAAAGCATGAGGCACAAAAAGTATGGTATCAAGGCCTTTTTTTATGACACTTCCGGGCTATCCGGGAAGAATGGATGAAAACGAGATCTTAAATGATCTGGAATATCTGCAGCAGACCTATCCCGGAGAGGTCAGGCGCTGTCAGCGCAGAATTGCGGAAATATTGGACAAATACGACTATGAGGGAAGCATGATCTATGATGAATATCCGGACCGCCTGAGTCTGTTCCGGATAGCGGATACGATCAGCACGATCCTGGAACAGGAAGCGGAAAAAGTATCAAAGGAGCTGATCCATGTGTTGGTGTGCAATGAGATCTACAAAAGGAGACACGGCGGACGACGGGGTGCTTTTATAATTTTATAGTTGTGCAAACCAGAGAAAGTTATTAAAATATGAATAGTGACATTAGAATTCCCTCCCGGAGAAGGCTTTTGGATAGGGAGATGAATAGTTAAAACAGGATAAAATATGGAAGAACTGAAAATACTTTTACAGAAAATTTTGAATAAAGATCTGCAACAGATCATCCTGAGCAACAGCCGTCATCCGGAACAGATCCAGAAAGTGAAGATCCGCCCGGTGCTGATCCGTGAGGAGCTGTTGTTCCAGGAGACTGCTTACAGAGGAACACAGGTGTTTCATGAGAATTTTACGGCAGAGCAGCTGACAGACCGGATCTGCACCGCATTACAGGAGCAGTTCCGACAGGGAGAATTCACAGCGAAAACCCTGCAGGCCACCGCACTGGTCAGCAAAAAAGGCAGGCTGACACTGAAGGTGAAAAACAGTGGCAAGGTACCGCAGACGGAAGGAACAGCAGCTTCCGAACAGGAAGAACTGCAGGCACTGGCTCACAACCGTACCAAGCATTATATTTTAGAGGAAGGGAAGCCGGTGGATTTCCTGGTAGGACTGGGCGTGCAGACCCCGGACGGCCGGGTGACGAAAGCCAGATTCGATAAATTCCGTCAGATCAACCGGTATCTTGAATTTATCGAGGATGTGATCGATGAACTGCCGAAGGACCGTACTCTCCGCATTATTGATTTCGGCTGCGGCAAATCCTATCTTACCTTTGCCATGTACTACTATTTGCATGAATTGCAGCATAGAGATATTCAGGTGACCGGACTGGATCTGAAGACTGATGTGATCCGGCATTGCAATGAACTGGCGGAAAAACTGGGCTATGACAGACTGAGGTTCGAACGTGGAGACATCAGCACTTACGAGGGCACGGATGTGGCCGATATGGTGGTGACGCTGCATGCTTGTGACCTGGCTACAGATTATGCAATGGACAAGGCCGTAAGATGGGGAGCCAGAGTTATTCTGGCGGTTCCCTGCTGTCAGCATGAACTGAACCGGCAGATTCAGTGTGACTCTTTGAAACCGGTGCTGAAATACGGTATCATCAAAGAGCGCATGGCAGCACTGCTGACGGATGCACTGAGAGCAAACCTGTTGGAACAGCAGGGGTATGAGACACAGATCCTGGAATTCATCGATATGGAGCACACACCGAAGAATCTGCTGATACGGGCGGTGAAAAAGAACGGCATGCGTCCCAAAAGCGGTTCCGGTATATCCCAAAAGAATGATATCAGTTCTGTGACGGAGCTATTGCATGTAGCACCGACATTGGAAAAACTGTTGCAAAATAAATAGATAGAAGGCGGGAAATGACCCGTAAGAAAGAGCATGAAGAAAACGATCATCAGAATTGCCGTATGTGTTGTTGTGTTTTTTGCATCAGCACTGATCATCGGCAGCATTATGAATCAGGGACATAACAATATGACCATGGAGATGGCTCCGGCTACTCTGCCTATGATCACGATGGAGAGCGGTGGAGTGGCCTGCAATGAGCTGCATGGCAATACCGTGGAGAGGGATGTGGCTTACCAGAAGGACAGCGTTACTTTACTGGGTGAGGGCAGAAAGGCGGATTTCACCGTGGATACCTTTGGAAGAGAGGTTACGGGGATTTCCGTGGAAGTCCGCAGCATCGACGGCAGCCGTTTGATCGAGAACAGTGAAGTCACCGGCTGGAAGGCAGACGGAAAAAGTTTTTCCGTTACTATGGCATTAAAGGATCTGATTGATACGAATACGCAATACAGCCTGACTCTTGTGCTGGAGCTGGAAGGAGAGCAGGAGGTATATTATTATACGACCGTTTTGTGGAATGACGATACACATATCGCAGAAATTCTGGAATTTGCCACGGATTTCCACGGGAAATTATATGATAAGGAAGCAGCCAAAGAACTGACGAAGTATCTGGAGCCCAATTCCAAGCTGACGGACAATGGTACTTTCCATAAGGTAAACATACACAGTAACTTCCAACAGATCACCTGGGGCAGTCTGGAGCCGACCCAGGAGGGAGCAGCCTCTTTGCAACTGGTACAGGTCAACGGCAATGTGGCATCTCTACTGATGGATTTTGTGGTGTCTACCGGCGAGGGAAAAAACAAAGTATATTATAATGTAGAAGAATATTACAGAGTCAGATATACTTCGGAGAGAATGTATCTGTTGGATTATGAACGCACTATGACACAGATTCCGGATACCGGGCGTATGTATGCCAATGACAAGATCCTGCTTGGAATCACGGATGAAAATGTGGATATGATGGAAAGTGCCGATGGCAATACGGTCGTATTTTCCGATATGGGACAGCTGCTCAGTTACAATGCGGCCACCAACGGATTGACGGTAATCTTTTCCTTCTATGACAAGGACAATGCAGACCGGCGTACTTTGTATGACCATCACGGGATCAAGATCCTGGATGTGGACGAGGGCGGCAATGTGAAATTTGCCGTATACGGATACATGAACCGGGGAAGACATGAAGGAGAGACAGGTATCCAGATCATCAGTTATGATAATTCATTGAATACCATTGAGGAAGAGGCCTATATTCCATATTCCAAGAGCTATGCCGTACTGAAGGAGGAAATGGAGCAGCTGCTGTACCGGAACAGGCAGCAGCATTTGTACTTTTTCCTGGAAAACAGCGTCTATGATGTGGATCTGGAGAACCGTACCGCAGAGCAGCTGGTAAGTATCAGACAGGATGACAGCCTTCAGGTATCGGAGAATCACGAGATCATCGTATGGCAGGAAGGGGACGACATCAATCACAGTAACCAGTTAAATGTGCGGAATCTGAACACCGGAGAGCAGACAGTGATCCGGGCGGCGGAAGGAGAAGCAATCCGGCCACTGGGATTCATGGGAGAGGATATCATCTATGGCGTGGCCAGAGAGAGTGATATCCGGACGGAGAATTCGGGACAGGTATTTTACCCCATGTATAAAGTCTGCATCAGCAATTCCTCCGGAGTGAATCTGAAGGAATATGGACAGGATGGTATCTATATCGTAGGATGTACCATTGAGGGAAATCAGATCACTCTGTCCAGAATACAGCGTTCGGAGAACGGTAGTTATCAGGAGATCCTGGATGACCAGATCATGAACAATGTGGAAGAAGAGCCGGGACAGAATAAGGTCGTGACCGCAGATATTGATATTTATGAGCGCTATGTGCAGATCCAGACGAAATCTACCATCGATACGAAGACTATCAAGGTGTTGAATCCCAAGGAGGTCGTATTTGAGGGTGGGAGAGAACTGGAGCTGGATGCCGTCAGTGAGGTGCCGAGATATTATGTATACAGTGCTTACGGAGTGCAGGGTATCTACAGTGCACCGGGAAAAGCGGTGAAGGACGCCTATGATACTTCCGGTATCGTCACCAATGACCGGGGCATTGTCGTATGGCTGAAGGGCAGCCGTGTCAGCCGCAACCAGATCATGGCCATCAAGGAAGAAAGCGTCACAGAGCAGAAAAACAGTCTGACCGTATGCCTGGACAATATTCTCAGACATGCCGGAATCACCCGTAACACGGAGTATGATCTGGCGCAGGGTAAGACAGCTATCGAAATTCTATCGGAAAATATGACGGGCGTACAGGTGATGGATCTGAGCGGATGCAGTCTGGATGCAGTGTTGTACTATGTGAATCAGGATATTCCGGTGTTGGCGATCTTAGACAACGGCGAGGCGGTATTGGTGACCGGATTTAATGAATTTAATGTGGTTATCATGGAACCTTCCACCGGAAAGCTGTATAAAAAGGGAATGAATGATGCCACCACATGGTTCGAGGAGAACGGCAATCATTTCATCACGTATATGAAAACAGAGAATTAAATAAGAGTGAACAGTAAGACAAAAGGCGCCCGGAATCTGTAAGAATCCGGGCGCTTTTGCTTTGGAAAAAATTATTTCTGTACGTCAAAAATGTATTTGCGGTATTTCTGTAATACGGTGCGTAATAGCATGCCAAGCACTCCGCAGGAAATGATCTCACCGATACCAACGGTCAGCATGAAGTAAGGAATGCCGCCCTCTAAGTGGTAGACATATGCCAGTACGAAAGGAACGATAATGGTGTTGGCAATGATGGGAGGCAGGGGAGCCAGCCATTTGTTCTTATCCCGCAGCAGGTAAGTGCCAAATGCACCAATCAGCGTTGCCAGGCTGCCGAAGATAATGTCGAGCAGCATGCAGCCGGTCATGGTATTGCTGATGATACATCCCAGGAAAAGTCCCGGTATGGCAGCAGGGGTAAATACGGGAAGAATCGTCAGGGCTTCCGAGAAGCGAACCTGAATGGCATAATTTGCCAGTCCCAGAGCGTTGGCCAACATGGTCAGCACAACATAGAGAGCAGCGATCACCGCTCCGTGTACGAGGTACAGTACTTTCTTGTTCATTTGTTTTCTCCTTTAGTTTTGTTTTACGTGTGGAAGGTCTCGAACACACCGTTTTTTATAACTTTTTCAGTATAACAGTATTTTTGTAAAAGTCAAGATGATGTCATCTTGTGACGATGGACGTCATTTCGTGCCGGAGGTATTGCGGGGAAGGGATGGTGTCATATATATTCATACTATAGACTCGGGAAACTGAAATGAGTACATGACAGGAGAAGGTATGAGAGCACTGATCTACACAAACAGCGAGCAGGAGTATCAGCTTTTGCGGAAGATTGCGGAGGAAGAGATTGACGGTATCATTGTCAGCCAGGTCCGCATGGACGGACATTTCCATGTGGAGGAGGACAGTGATATCGCTGTTATTGCGCTGAACGGCGCCATGGGCATGGAGATCATGCAGACCTACCAGAGCAGACATCCCGCCTGCAGGATCATCTGGATCACGGATGACCAGTATTTCGGGAGAACCGCCATTCGGAATCATATCTTTGATTTCATCGTGCGTCCCTATCCGGACAACCGTTACCGGGAGGCCGTCAGGAGAGCGGAGAGGAACACGGCGTGACGGACGTAAGAAGGTGCGGATATGCACAGGCGTACGGTATGGGCATTGCAGGATTAACAATTTTCGAAAAATGAGGAAGAGGATTATGAAAAATCAGACGGTGAAACAGCATCTTGGGAAACAGCAGGAAATGGAAAAACAAAATGGAAACGACAGAAAGCGGAACGTGGGCGGTCTGCGCAGGGTGGGCAGATGGGCAGCGGCATTTCTGCTTGCGGGCTTCCTTGCGGGAGCCTCCTTCGGGACACCGGGCATGGACAGAGTAAATGCGGCGCAGACCATACAGACGCAGGCTGCGGTGCTGGAGCTGGACAAGCTGCCGCTCACAACGGACAACGCTCAGCGTCTTGACTTTACGATCAATGCGGGCAATGTGTCCAAGTACAACAATGCGGTTCTGACAGGCAGGTTCTCGGACGAGGACGGAAATATTGCGCGAAAGAGGATCGTGATAGACGGTACGACCGTCAACCTGACAATACGGGATGTGAACATCGATCGCAACGCATGGTACGCCACGACGGCGGCTATCGAGTTAATTAACGGCGCAAAGCTGAACCTTACGCTGGAGGGAAATAATGTGCTTAAGGGCAGCATCGGAGGTGCGGGGATCGGCGTCGGGGAGGACTGCACCCTGACCATCACCGCACAGAGCACCGGAACCCTGACAGCGGTAGGCGGCAGCTATTACGGAGGTGCAGCGGGCATCGGCGCCAACGGAACGGGAGCTTATCAGGGGAAGCCAAGAGAGGTGATCCAGAAGTTCGGAACCATCATCATGGAGGGCGGCACGGTCAAGGCAGAAGGTGGAACCTATTCCTACAAGGGCGTTCTGGAATCCTCGGGAGCCGGGATAGGCGGCTCCGGCTTTGGCTCTGAGGGAACCATTATCATCCGGGGAGGCGTTGTCAATGCCGTCGGAGGAACCGGTGCAGCCGGCATCGGCGGCGGATGCGCCGGTCATGTGGATAAGATCGAGATTACCGGCGGCAAGGTGACTGCCTCCGCCATGGGAGATAAAACCAATTCCGCAATTCAGGGAGCAGCGATTGGCAGCGGCTA
>ULXU01002103.1_pt1 | contig 17270 bp, 16 predicted proteins | sample 1961521 | NCBI WGS metagenome assembly ULXU01 (sample SAMEA4835845, study PRJEB28245) | human gut metagenome | biome: gut microbiome; material: fecal sample | place: Denmark | collected 2008
TAGTATTTCTAATTTTATTATTGGTTTTATTATAATTAAATATTGAATTATATGCGACAACTTTAATTGTACTACACGCATTTTCTACAAAGTGGGTAGAAACACTTTCTATGCGTTCGTGTGATATACATTTATCGACACATATCATCATGTCAGCACCGTTATCATTTCTAATAATAATAATATTATTTATTATATCAATAACAGTACCGGATATAGAAATACCTGCATTTTTGAATCTATTTATTACTGATAAATTATTAATAGGTGATAGTACAAAGTTACCATATTCTCCAATAACAACTTCGTTATATGGAGTATCATTAATACTCCATACTAAAGTTCTTTCTCCATCTTCTGAGAAACTCATTTTACTCTTACTTCCTTTGATAATCCTTGTAATCATTTCCATAATAAAATCCTCCCACAAATTTTAAAATACTTTTTATAAATTAATTTAATAGTTGATTTGCTTGTTCTGTACAATCATAAAGGTAAACAGGGCTACCATTTACCTTTATAACTAATTCATTCCTATTTTCTAAATATTGAGAAACCTCAATATTTAAAATACCGGAACCTACATTTTTTCTAAACATATCAATATATTTATCAAATAACATAAAGTATCTCCATTTCTTATCATTGGTTTTTTTGTAACCAAGAAATAAGGATTTTGATTTAGGTAGAATGGCATATTTTAAATTAGGATTTTTTCGGATTATCATAATAGCCCCCTAATCAATCTTACTTATTTTATCGGTTAATGATTCTATAAATTTATCACACTCATTATTTTCATTAAACTGTATTTCAACTTCTGGAAACTTCACATGAAGTTCCCCATAATAGTAATATATATCTCTATAAAATATTAATCTTACGTTATTAAGATTCTTTATAAAGAGCTGTATACAACATACAACATAAAATTCATTCTTTGTAGGATTAATGATTACTTCATCATTTGAGAAAAGATTTAGTATTTCATTGTAAATACTAAATGGACTTTGACTAGTATCTGGTACAATATAATATTCAGATTTAGTATATTTATTTAAATAAATATATACTTTATTATCTTTTATACATACACTCTTGATATTTCTCTTTGGTATAAATGTACTTTTGTCATCACATACAAATTTAATAATATTTTTCATAAACGATCCTCCAAATTAAATAAATATATTTTTTATTGATTGTATACAATTAATCATCACTGTCATCGTAACTATCATCACTATCAGATTCATTATCATAATAACTTCTCCTTCGTTCTTTAATATTCTCATCATCCTCTAAAGATACTATTGTTAAACATTTACTATCTATGTTATTATACACTTCATTTTGAGATTCTATAGTAACATTAGCGATTTGTATTTCTTCATTTTGTTCTTTAATTGTTGAACAATCAATTTTATTTATTAATTGACTAATGATTTTATAGCTTTCACTTAATCTATTATTACCAATAAAATTATCTTTTATAGTCATAGTTGAAACATTACTTTCATTAAATATAAGTGATAAAGCTACATTATTGACCCCATAATTAATTGTGAAACCATTAATATTATATATTACGAAGAATTCATGCCAATTTTCATAATTTAATAAAATCTCATTTTCTGAAAATTGCTTTTTAATATTATTATATAAATCCTTTAAACTTTCATATATATTTGGTTCCACATTGTATTTAGTTATAGAACCATTATAATTCACTGCTATCTCTACATAACGTTCACATATTTTAACAGATATAATATCTTTTTTTAAAATAAACATATCCTTATTATTTAGATTAAAATTAACAATATTTTTCATAAATAATACACCGCCTTATTTAATATTATATGACATTATTGATGAATTTTTAAAAGCAACTTTGTAACCAATATCAAATATAGAGATGAATTCAATTTCATCTAAATTAATTCTTTTACCTAATTTTTGTTTAACTCTGTCATACCAACCTAATCTAAAATTGTGTATTGTGTCATTTATTTTGAATTGGAATCCAGTGATTATATTAGAATCTGTTTTAACTTCAACAGTAACATCCTCCATAACTTTACCTCTATTCATATCAATAATCATTTTTTTCATATCAATCTCTCTCCTTTTTTTATTTTTTTTTATTTTTTACTCATTATAAATATTTTTAATGATTCATAATGAGAAGGACTTAATCCTTCTCTTTTACAAAACGCTTTATATTCTTCCCAACTATTTTTTATCATTTTTAACCCTCCAACTTTTTACTTTCTCTAGTTGACTCTTTATTACCGAACTTACTTCTCCTATAAAAGTATAGTTGTTAATATATTCTTTTCTTCTATCTTTAATACTTTTTTCTAATTCATCATCTGATATAAATTCCCTATTACCTAAGGAACCTTGAATCAGACCATGTTCTCTTTTGATATCGGTTACTTCTCCAAATAGTGATTCTAATGAAACAGATATAGTAACATCATCGGACCATAATTCAACTATTGAACCATCAATATTTTTGATTATGAATTCTTTATTTTCAAAACTAATAGTTGTATTTTCTAAACATACAGCTCTTTTTTTTCCATTAGCGTTAAAAGTTACACAATATCCAAATTCAGGTAAACATACTTTCATAATATAACCTCCAAAAAACCGTGTAATTTTATATATTAATAGTGATATTAAATATTGGGAAATAATTTACATATTATTTTTTCTATACAACATTTACCAGGTTTATTACTAAATATTTTGTAAGACATTCCTATAGTACAATCTCTACAATCGTTTATCCCATATAATGCCAATGCAAAGTCCCCGTAATCACAAGTTTCGAATTCTTCATCTTCTACATCATAAATTTTAACGCACTTATCATCAAAATCTACAATCATATAATCGCTTCCAATGATTATACTACTAGCTAAATGAACCATAGAACCCACATGAAGTATATCTTTATGTCTATTAATCATACCATCTTCATATTTTGTGACATTACATAATAAATATTTTTCAATTTCATATCCCAATTCATTTTTCATAATGAAATACCTCCTTATTTTAATAATTATTATTTTATTACACAGATAGAATATATAATTATAACTCTTTAATATACTATTTTTAATATATCTCTAAATCTTTAATACATTTTTCTTCTATAGGTATATTATTATTTAATAATACATAATTTGTATATTCTATATTTGCTAATTTGGAGCCATCAGGACATTCTTCATATATTATTTTTTTAAGAGAATACACACTATCTATACGACCGATATATTCTCTAATATATTCAGACCCATATTTAATTTTAGCAACTCTACCAATAACCTCTGGTGTATGAATAGCATTTACTGATATTCCTCCATAAGAAGAAGGTAAGTGTTTTATTGAATTTAATACATCAGGAAAATACGTTAAGTCAATGTAATCACCAATCAACTCACAGTTTTTACTATTACCATAAATCTCTGTAACATGTTTCTTAAAACTAACTAAACCTTTCATATCAAATAGGTCACAGAAACCATCTTCATAGGTTTCTGTGACAATTAGATTTTTGCTGTCGCAAACTATAATAGTACCAGGTTTGATATTGAATATAGAATTATTTAATTTAATTTTAAAACCTTTAACCAAGTTATAATTTTTCATCCTATTATACCTCCCTTAGTTTTTATATTATGCATACGAGCAAGAACTTTACAACGTAATCTATATTTACCTTCGTCTAGATACTTATTTGCTATTTCTTCAAGTGATTTTAATACAAAAGTAGAACCTAGTTTATACATAGCATATTCATCAGCATCAAATATTGTTAAATGCTGATTAGTATTTGAATAATATTCCATAGTTGTTATTAGGAATTTTTGCGTGTTTGGTGTTATTGTAAAGAATTCCTTTGATATAACTATAAAAGGTACATTTAAGAGTCTATTAACTTTAATTAATTCTTCCATATCAGTAATGAAAACTCTTACAGAGTTTTCAATAGTTACGTTGTCGTATCGATTTAAATACATTTCCACAAACTTATTTATTATTTTTATTCCACACATAATCATATACCTCTATCTATATATTTTTAATTTAATTTAATTAATCTATACGTTCAAGATAATATGGAAATCAATTTATTATTCATATTAATAATCTATCTCTTCCAAATGTTTTATTCTTTTATTTACTTCTTTTAAAGTTGATTTTGGAGCATTTTCAACTATTTTCTTTAAACCACTTATGAAAACCTCCTTAGAACTATTTTTAACTGCATATTCGTCAGCTAGTATTTCTATTTTTATAGCTGACTTAAATCCTAACGCTCTTTTTATTATACTTAAGTTACTAATTTTATCACGGTGTATTATATGGTGCATTTCATGAAGAAGAATAGCTTCCTGTTCATCTTTTGTAAGTTTTTCAAATTGATCATCGGTATAAACCAGGATTTTACCGTCATATTCAGCTACACATGCACCAATCAAACCATTTGCTCTAAGAACTGTAGGGGCATAGAAAACATTAAGACTAATATTGTCTTTTTCAAAAGTATATCTAAACTCCCATTTAACCAATCCTATTTTAACTGCTATCATAGCATCATATTGCTCCTCTAACATTTTTCTCATAGTGTTTATTTTAGTAACAAAATTATTAACTAATGATTTCATAATAAATCTCCTTTTAAAATATTATTTTTTAATTTAAATCCGTATGTGTATTTAACACATACGGAACATAGAAATTATTTAGATACTTTTTCTTTATTTGTTTTTACAGTTTTAATAATTGTATAAGCAGCAGCACCAACGATAAATACATTTAATCCAGTAACTCCAAATACAAAATATTTAAACTCTTTGTCTAATGACATTGCAGTTTTTAGATTTTTGAAAAACATAATAATCTCTCCTTATTTTTCTTTTATACACAATTATGATATATAATTGTATAACCCTAAAATACGAATTTTTATTATAACTTTTTATGCACTGTTTTAACCCATTGCTTATTTTTATATGTGACTGTACCTATTAATAGTGAAATCTGCATTGTAATACTATACCAAAAATGTGGAATGAAATATTTTAATTTATATCCATTACATCTTAACACATAAAATGTGTTATATGCAAATAATAAAATTAAAATCCATAAAGGTATTATTTTTATATTTAATAATAGTAAATTAATATTTGCAATAAGATATATTATGAATTTAGGTGGACTGTTTAGAAATATGAATGAATCTATTAATTGAAAACTTGGTCTTTTAATAAATGCTTTTAATAAACTTTTATCTAATTTCATAGCAGTTTGCATATGCCCCCTGCACCACCTTATTCTTTGTATTATAGATGGCTTAAAATTTTCTAAATGTTGATTCAAAACATATTCTTCAGGAACATACTTAATTTTATATCCATTAAGTATGCATAAGATACTAAATTCCAAATCTTCGGTTAAAGTATCACACCTGTTAAAACCGACTTTATCAAATATGTGTCTTTTTATGCTAAAGCCGGTTCCACTTAAACTAGCACTTAATCCAATACAGTTCCTTGTGTATTGAAATCCATAAGCCATAAAATTAAATGAGCTTGTGAATCCTTGAGAAATTAGATTATTATCATTTGCACTTAATATTCTACATTGTAGAATATCATTATACATCTTATGATAATAATCGTAACTTTGTAACATAGTGTCACTAATAATATTATCAGCATCAAGTATGATAATATTATCAGCTTTCCATAAGTCGTTTTCTTTTAAATAAAATATTGCTTTATTTAACGCTTTAGGTTTACTACCACCGTTAACAATAATTTTATTTATATTTGTAGAAAATGGATAATCTTGTTTGAAACGATTAAATTCTTTTAAAGAATTATCTGTACAATTATCCATTATGATATATACATTGAAATAATCTCTAGGATATTTTATTTTTTGTATATTTTGTAGAGTATCATATATAACATTCTCTTCATTGTGACAAGGAATTAAAATATCAAATGATTGTCTAAATGAATCAATCATACTCTTTGGTTTTTCATATTTTTTAAAAGAGAAAATTGTCATCAAAGTATTATATAGATATATCCCAAAATTAATTAATACAATACCTTTAATTATTTTTAATAACATAATATACCCCCATAATTTAAATAATTACATAATAAATACTTACTTCTAAGTTTTAATTTTAATTAATTTTCATATTGAACATCCCCTCTATATATTATATTCAAACATATAATATATAAAAAATAACAACATAAATACGAATTTTTCATTATAGCTTTGGTACCAAAAAACACCCCTATAATTGAATATACTAAGAAAGGAGATGACTTTATGGCAGATAGAGTAAAGGTCAGAAACTTAGTTCAAAAGACTGGAAATTGGTTTAAAAATGCCACCAAATCATCTTTACTTATTAGTAAAGATATTATAAAAGAAATGATGCCCGCAACATTTACTATACCTTCAGAAATAACTAATATGGCTAGAGATTTCACTTCAGAAGGTAGTAAAGGGTCAGATACTTTTAAGACGGTTAAAACTACAATGGATAGTGTTAAAGAAGCAATGTCTAATGCCAAAGAATGTTTGAAAAAGGGTGACTTATATGGGCTTACTACCGATGATCTTGATATGGATCTTGACTTTGATACTGATATAAATTTCGACAACTTATTTGATTTTGATGCTGAATATGATGAAGATGGTTCATTGGTAGAACCAGATCCAGAAGTAAAAACTCAACAGGCTATAATTAGAACAACTGGGTCACAAATAAAAGCTACAAGAGGACAAACAACAGCATTGGTTAATGTAATGGCTACTAATGCTGCTACTTCTAATAAAATATCAGTTGGTCATACTAAAGCTATGCTTACTATGGGTAATCAGGTATTATCAGGTTTATCTACCATTAATGAAAATTTAGGATTATTGGTTAGATTCCAATCTGAAACTATGTCCAATTTTGTTACCACTAGTTTTAAATATTACAATGACCAATTAGAAATATCTAGAAAATTAATGGATATTCAAGGAGCTATAGGTGGATTTGAAAATAAAAATTCAAATTCTTATAATAGTTGGGGGAATTCAATACTTGATTCAACTACAGGTATTAATATAAATAAATATGTACAACAAGTGAAGAAAAATTTTAGTGAATCTAAAGATAGTAATATGGGAGCTGTTATTGCTCAAATGCTCTTAGATCCTGAAAATCTCGATATGATTAAGAAAAATCCAATGCTAATGATATCACCTATATTGGCAGAGGCATTTATTCCAAAAAAATTTAAAAAGAATGCAACTAGATTTGATGATTTAATTAAAAATGCTATTCCTACAATATTATCAGGTATAAGAAATTGGGAATACAGATGGGATAATCCTATATTAAGATTTATTGGAGAAAATTTTGGTATAGATAATACTGTTAAGAAAAAAATAGATGTAACTAAAGTTACTAGGGGTCCTATAAGATTTGATGGTGAAACTAAAAATATGATAGGAGCAATACTAGTTTACCAACGAAAAATATTATCTGCATTAACTGGACAGGAAGAACTTATATATGACCAAACTACTAATAAATTTAGCAACATTGCTGAAGTTAATAAAAAATATAAAGATGAATATAGGCAGCGAGCAATAGATATCGATGCATATTCTAATATAGGATATTTAGTAGATTCAATTGATAAGGTTTTAAAATTTAATTCGTGGGAAGAAAGGGATAAAATTAGAAAATCTTTACAGGACATGTTTATTGATGCAGCAAAAACAGGAAATCATTTTAAAATTGGTACAGAATCTGGTATTTCTGATTTTGTAGGTAAGTATGGTGTTGATTTAAATAATAACACGCAACAGGCGTTAATAGCGGCTTTACAAGCTATGCCTATAAGACGTAAAATGGAGTTATTTGGTCCTAATATGATAGCTATTAGAGAGAATATAAATGATTTCATGAAAGAAATTGAAAAAAATCCTGGTGTATATGGTAATTTATTTAAATTTAACAAAGATGGAAAATATGAATTTAATCCTGGTACAATAAGTGCTTCTGAAGCCGGATCAAAAAGAGGAATGATTAGAACTACTACTGGAAGATTTGCACAAGATAGAGTAGATAAATATGGACATTCTATGTTTGATTATATGAGAGATTTAAAAACCATATTACTTAAAGGTATTAGAGTATTCCCTATATTTAGGCATTTAGATGGTGGTTCAGGAGGACCAGATCCTACCGATTATTTAGATAGAATGCTTCGTGAAATGCAAGAAGATTACTTAGAATTCAATGTTACTGATAGAGATAGAGATACATTTGCAGGATTTCAAAATAATAACAAAAATAATGACGAAGAAGATATTGAAATGAAAGTAGCTAACATGAGAGAAGAAATGGAACGACAAATGAAAGATTATGATGATCCAGATTCAGATGAAAACCCACAATCTCTGTTTGGACGATTTGTTAGATTCATGGGAAGAACTACTGGTTTAAATAAACATGGTCCTTTTAAAAAGGTTGGTAAATTTATCAGAAATGCATCGGATATAGCTAATGGAACTTTGGACGATATTGAAAATTTCATATTCAAAGTTATGTTTGGTATGGAAGAAGATGGTGAACCTTTCCATAAAAAAGTTGGAAGAGAGTTTAATATACTATTTACTAATTTTAGAAAGAATTTTTCAAAAGCTGTATTTGGTGATGAAAACTCTTTAGGTGATAAAATAGAAGATGGTAAGGGACTAATAAATAATGCTGTTGAAGAGGTTCAAAAAGGATTTCATAGTTTTTCAAATCTTTTATTTGGTAAAGAAATAGATGAAGGAAATGAAGCACTACAAACAAAATCTTTTAATGAAATTAAACAAACTATGCAGAAGAATATGCCACGACTTACAGCTGGGGCTTTAGTTGGTGCTGGAACTACCATGTTAGGTGGTGGTACCGGATTATTAACAGGATTATTCTTACCTGGTGGACCTATTGGAGGTGCTATATTAGGAAGTACTATATCTATGCTTTCTCAATCAGATAAATTTAAAGAATTTTTATTTGGTAAAATGGATGATAATGGAGAAAGAATGGGAGGCTTATTAGCTAAGGATCAACAAGAATTCATGAAAAAGAATTCTAAAGCTATTTTAATTGGAAGTAGTGTTGGAGCTTTAAAAGCTGCTATAATGGGTAATGGTGCTCTTATGGGTTCATTATTTGGAGCAGGTCCTATTGGTGGTGCTATAGTTGGAGCAGGTGTAGGTTTATTATCACAAACAGAAAAGTTTAAATCATTCTTGTTTGGTGAATTAGGAGAAGATGGAAAAAGAGATAATACTGGTATTATAAAGAAAATTAATAATAATCTTAATACTACTTATACTAATTTAGTTAAGAAAACTACTGGACTAAAAGACGTATCATTGGGTAAAACTGGTGCTGGTGCTATAGGAGGAGCGATTGGTTCTGTTGCATTAGGTCAAATGGGTCTTTTGGGTAGTTTAATGACTATGGGTGGTTCTCCTATATTAGGAGCAATGGCAGGTGCTGCAGCAGGAATAACTTTATCATCTAAGAATTTTACTGAAGCTATATTTGGTAAACTAGGTGAAGATGGAAAACGTAAGGGTGGAAAACTTAATACTGTAAAGAATTGGTTATCTGTTAATGTCGGAGATCCATTAAGATTACAAATACAAAATTATTCTAATGGAATTGAAAAATGGTTTGATCTAAAAGTTGCAGATCCAATAAGAAAAGCTATTAATCCTCTAATTGATGGATTACATAGTGCAGTGAATACAGTAACCCATTTTGTTAAATCAGGTATTTCTAAATTAGTTAAAGGTTTATTTAAGAAAGCCGGAGGGTCCATTTTAGGTAAAGCTTTAAGAGGTGGAGCTAAATTGGGATTAGGTGCTCTTAAAGGATTGGGTTGGCTAGCAACTAAGTCTGTCCAACATAGCATAACTGCACCAATTAAAGCTATGACTGTAGGTGCTACAGTTTTAGGAAGAGCCGCTTCTAATTTTGACTATAAGAGAGACCTAAAACAAAAATTAGAAAATGGAGAAATTTCACAAGAAGAATATGAATTAGCATTAAAGGATAAAAGAGCCAAAAAGCAACATTATAAAGATTATAAAGACAGTAAGCTGTCAGAAGAAGAAAAGAAAGCTCAATCTAAAAGAGCTAAAAATAGGGTTGCTAAACAGAAACGTTTAGAAGAACAAAAAGAACAGTTAGCTATGAAACAAGAATTAGCTGAACAAATGGGATACAAAGATTTTAATGAAGCTGGTCAAGATATTTCATGGTTATATGGGAAAGATGTAAAATATGAAAGAAAAGATGGAAAAATAGTTGCTAAAAGAATGCAACCAAAAACACAAACAGAAGAAAATACGGATGTAATCAAAGATAATACAACTAAAATAAGAGAATCTATAGAAAAGGTATCTGAAAATATAGAAAAAATAATCGAAGTAAATTCTACAGGTAATAAAGAAGCAAAAGAAGGAGTAGCAAAAATAGTATTAAGTAACCACGAATCATCTACTAATATAATATCTAATTCTAAGAAAGAAGATGAAGAAGATGATGCTCAATTATATGAAGTAATGGGTTATGATAGGAAAGGTAACAAGAAACGTAGAAGAAGAGATATAGATTACTTTAATGAAAATAAAAATTCTAATAATTCCGATGATGAATATAAGACACCTAAAAATAAAGGCAAAAAAGCTAAAAACTTATTTGAAAAAATATTTAGTGGTGGAAAAAATATATTCAGTTCTCTATTTAGTGGTGGAAAAAGTATTTTAAATACAATATTTGGTGGTATTGGTTTAGGAACAATAGCAGTTACAGTAGCGTCTATTATAAAAGATCAAATAGATAAAAGCAACGGAACTAGAACTAATGCTGAAGGTGAAGTTATAGAAAATGAAAGTAGTAAAACATCCAGATGGAATTTAGGAAGAAATAAAATAGCTAAACCAATAATAAATAAATTAGCTAAAGGACCATTTAAAAAATTCCTAAAGAATCACGGATGGTTTAGTGATGCTGCTAAAGACATGGCTGAATCTACTTTACGTGAGGGGGTTGAAGCTACAGTAAAAGAAGGGGCAGAAGCTACTGTAAAAAATACGGCTAAGGGCGGATTGATAAGTAAAGCTAAATCAAGAGCCAAAGGCTTATTAAGTAAAGTTTCAGGTAAATTTATTACAGAAGCCGGAGAAGAAGCTCTAGAAAGCACAGTTGAAGCCACTGCTAAAACTGCTATTAAAGAAGCAGGTGAAGAGGTAGCTGAAAATGCTACTAAAAAGGTAGCTAGAACAGGTGTTAGTGCAGTATTTAAAGGCGGAACTAAAGCTATGAAAGAATACCTATCTGAAATAGTAGAAAAGGCTATTAAATCATTAGTTGAAGTATTTGCTAATAAATCTATCGCTAAACAACTTGGTGGTGAAGCATATGCTCAAATGGCTAAAGAATCTTTTGAAAAAGCTATAAGAGAGGCACTTGATAAAGTATTATCAAGTTCAACTTTATTAAAGAAAGTAATTAGTAAAATAGGAGAAGGGACATTAAAAACTGTTTCCACAGTATTATCTGCAGGATTGGTAGCTGCTTTATTCGCAGCATGGGATTTGGCTACTGGATGTACAAAGAAAGAAACTGCAGATTTGTTTAAAGTTAATAAAGATGAAATAGATTTTAAAATGAGATTAATTTCTGGTCTATTTAAGATGGTATTTGGTATAAGTTTTATGCCAGTTATAGATATTCTCTTAGATTTAGTTAGTGCTTTTTCAGGGAATGATTTAAAACAAAAATTGGCTACAACCATTTATAAGAAATGGGCAGGTGCTAAATCTTCTGATTTTAAAGAATTAGAACAAAATCAAGCAGCATTTTTAGAAGAAGTTGATAAATATAATAAAGAAAATCAAACTAAGATGTCTGTTGATGCATATTCTGACATGGTTAACAGAGGTAAAAAGAAGAAGGGTGGAAAAGGAACTGTTAAAGAAGCAAGTAATAAAGCAAAGAAACTTTTCTTAAAGAAAGTAAATAGTGGTTCAATGGCTGGATATGGTATAGCCTTTGCAGGCAAAGGACCAGATGAATATGTATCCACTAATGCTTCTGATTATAATAATAGTAAATATGAAACTGAGACAATAAATAACACCCAATTATTTTCTGATTTAAGTAATAATTTAATATTCGGTGGAAAAGGACCAAATGCAGGTAAAGCTAATACTAGTAGCGGAGGTTCAGGTTCAAATGATAATATAGAACCATCAGTTGTAAATGATTTTGCTTATTTCTCACAACTTGATAGTAGATGGGCATATCAGGAATATAAACCATCTGGTGGAGGAAGCTTCGGTGATCCATATATAAAACAAAGGGCTTGTGGACCTACAAGTGCCGCTATGGTAGTAACCCAATTAACAGGTAAAAGAGTTACACCTCCAGAAATGTGTGAACAATCAACTCAGATGGGATGTTCTATTGATGCTGGTACAACATGGGATTTCTATAGTAAAATAGGTGAAAAATATGGTCTTAACGTACAAAGTGTGAGTCCTACAGAAGCAGCATTAGCTGCAGTTACACCTAAAACACCAATGATTATTTCAGGTAGTGGTGGAGATTTATTCTACGGTGGACATTTTGTAGTTGGTGTAAAGGGTTCAGACGATGGTATTATTATTAACGACCCTGTATCTAGTGCTAAATCTAAAAAATATCCATTATCTACAATAGCTAATCATGCTGCAGCTGGCTGGGTATTCTCAGGTGGTGATGGTGATTATGCTGCAAATAATTCTAATGGTGATTCTAGTTCATCTTCAGATTCATCAAGTGCAAGTTCAGCAAGTTCAGCAAGTTCTTCTTCAATGACTTCTATGGAGAAATTAAGTGCGATAGCTTCAGCACTTGCTAACAGTTTAATATTTGGTGAAGACTTTAATATTGATAATATATTATCTGGTGGTGATACAGAAACTTCAGACGGTTCATCCACTCCAGATAGTGCTTCAGGTGGTTTAAATGATGGTAATGATAAGCATAGATTATCATATATAAATGCTAAATATGAAACAGGGGGATACGATCCTGCTGCTATAGGTTATGATAGTGGTGGAGGATATAGTTATGGTCTTTTCCAATTTGCACAAAATGTTGGTGGTCTTTCATCTTTCTTATCATATTTACAACAAAATCATCCTAATTTATATAATAAATTACAAGGAACACCAGGAACAGAAACCTTTAATAATTCATGGAGGAAACTTTGTGAAACTGATAGAGAAGAATTTATTACAGCTCAAGAAAATTGTGCTAAACAAAGTTACTATGATCCTGTCGTTGCAAATGTTCCAAGTGCAAGAATTGATAAGAGAAATATAGCCGTTAGACAGATAGCATTTTCATCAGGTGTACAACATGGTGCTGGTGGAGCAACTGATATATGGACAGATGTAATAAATGCTAATGGTGCTGGTATAGCTGATAGTGCTATAATTAGAGCAGTAAATACAGAAAGAAAGAACTATCTAGGTAGATTAACTCCAGCTGAACAGGTTGCTGTTAGAAATAGATTGGACAATGAAGTTGTCGATGCGTTAGAAATACTAAAAGAAACTGGTGGAAAAGGTGCTCCTGATCCAAGGACTGTTTTAGGAAGATATCAAAGAGATCCAAGAGCTAAGAAAATTAATTATCCAACAGGTGTAATAACTTCAAGTCTTAATAAAACTGCTCTTAAATCATTAAGAGAAAAAGATTTATCAAATCCTAAGATATTGAAACAATTTGCAGGGAAAGGCGAAGATTCATTATCATCAACAATGACTACCATTTCAAATTTAGCTAATAAGAGATATACTATAACTAATTCTTCTATACCTCAAACTTACACTAATAGCACTATTTTAACTCAATTAAATAGTAAAGATAGTAATGCTCAAATATACATGTTGTTAGAAGCAATAATATCTTACTTAGATAAATTGGTCTCTAATGGAGAAAATACAACAAGTATACTTGAAGAAATTAAAGGTATTATTCCTGAAGAAATAAATCTTCCAGAAATAACTTCAGCAACAGCTAATTTATTTAAAGGAGTAAAAGATAATATAAATAAAGGACAAATACCTTTAAATATACAAGTCGAACAAAGACAAAGAGCTATAGATAAAGTTATTAAGATAGCTAAAGGTGGTAGAAATTAAAAATAATGTACAAGAATGAATACCATTCTTGTACATTTTTACTTATATATTAACGGTTAAATAATTTAAATATAAAGGTGGGAGAGTATCATGAAAAGACTAATAGATGATATAAAAGAATATAAAGATTTATATTCCGATATTCCATTTGATTTAGAAGATAGATTAAACTATCTATTTTATAAATTGAAGTATAAGAAAAAAGATTTCCAATCTTTACAATTAGCAATAAATAAATTAGGTGATATGGAATATGAAGAATTTAATTTTGTCATATATTTATGTCCAAAACCCTCACCTAGACCAAGGCTATCTTTTAAAACAAAAACTTTCTACGTATTTAATGCATCAGATAATATTAAATTATTTAAAGAATTCTTAGAAAGTTTAAAAGATAAACGACCAGATATCATTGTCACGCCTTGTTATGTAGATATCGACTCATATTGTCCTCTTCCTACAGGGTTGAATAAGGTCAATGTTGTATTGGCAGAGTTGGGTTTAATCCCAGTCGTATCTACACCTGACTTTGATAATTTGGCTAAAACCTATACGGATTTAACACAAAAGAATTTATTGTTAAACGATTCACTTATACAAAGAGGAACCAGCAGTAAACATTATTCTTGTAAACCAAGAATAGAGATAAGATTTAAGTATATGAAAAAGTTTGATACACCATATACAAAAAATAAAGTTGAAAAATGGAATTACTTTAAAGAGTTAAAGAATAAACCGGATGTTGATAGTATTCTTTAATTCATTAATGGGATGGAGTTGGGAACTATGAAGAAGGGATTTAAAGAAAAATATAGGGAAGCAGGAAAACAGATGAAAGAATCTAGGAAAAATCCTGGTATTAGTATGAAAGAAATAGGGGAGTTTATAGAAGAAAAAAATATAGACATAACTAAATGTGATGACTCCTCAATGATAATAAATAAATCTGATTTACCATTAGTCGATGGTATAGTCAGAAAAGCAAGATATATTAAACGATTTGAAGTTATTAAGAATAATAGTAAGATATGTTTAAAAATTCTTTAGAGAGTAGGATGTACTAAATAGTACATCCTACTTTCATTTTGAATTGAAACATGATTTTAAGTTATGACTAAAAGACGAAAGGAGCTGGAATCCGATATGGCTTTAAAAACTTCTTATGTTGGTTATCAGTCTTTCATAGAAGATAATAATGGGAATTTTATTTTTCCTATAACTGATACGTCGTCAGTTAGAAAAGGTTCAAAAAGTTTAGATGAAATATTAGAGGAAGCAAATCGAGTAATTAGTGCTAATAAAACCGAAATAGATGATAAAATAACCAAACTTCAAAATAGTATGAACGTAACATTGGGTTCGAAATCATATACATTTAACGAAGCATTATTATATTTATATAATAATTTGTCATCTTTACAAGCATCAATTAATAAGAATACTAAAAATATTTTATCAAATTCTAATTCCATATCTAGTATACATTCATCCCTGAATACTATTCAAACTAATGTAACTAAAAATTCTAAAAATATTTCATCTTTAAATACTAAGGTCGATGGTATTAATAGAAGAATACGATATGCCTCATCATTATCAGAATTACAAGCATTTTGTAGTCAAACTATTTATGATAATAGACCGACAACTATATATCTGAAACCAGGAACTTATACAGCAAATAGTCCTATAAGGATAAATCAAGATACTAAAATAATAGGATTAGGAGAATGTACTATTTTATGTAATAATAATGCTACTAATATAGTATTTACAAATAATTTAAATAATTCACACGTAAGATATACTGGACCTGGGGATATAGTTATTGAAAACTTTAATTTTGATGGCAAAAACACAACTAATGCAATAACTGTTATTGGTTTAGGGCATGCTACTAATGTGGAAATTAAAAAATGTTTCTTTACAAATTTTAATACTTGGCATAATATAGAGCTAAATGGGTGTTCGAATTGTTTAATGGAAGACTGTTCATTTGAAAATTATGGTAATACTGATAGTTCACATGCTACCGAAGTAATACAATTAGATGCAATGTTTAATTCAACAGTTTATCCATGGACAGCTAATTATGATGGTACAGCATGTAAAAATATTGAAATTAAAAGATGTAAATTTAATAACATTATGGCTTCTTGTATAGGAAATCATTCTTTTGGTTCAGGGGTTTATCCAGAAAATATACATGTTACTAATTGTGAATTTAAAGATTGTATATATGGAATTACTTTAGATGATGTACAGAATTTGAATGTGCATAATTGTTTGGCTAAAGGGGTAGATATATTCATTTATACGAATAATGCTCAAAATAAAGTAAATGGTGTCTTTGTTAGTGGTAATTATTATGACGGAATGTTAGAAGCTGGATCTAGATTAGGTGCAGAAGGTAGATTTATGAAGATAGGTGATAAGTATAAACCTAATGATCCTATTAACGTTTTGCATGTATGGAATAATCATATTACTAACGCAAATAGACATGGTATAGGATTTACTGCTGATTTTGTACAAATCAATAATAATACTTTCTATAAATGTGGTGGAAATGGTATTTATTGTTGGGGAGGATTCCATATAAATGTTAATAATAATACCTGTTCACAGATAGCATTGACACTTGACGATTGCAGCGGTGTTGCTGTTGGTGGTAACGGTAGTCTTGAAGCTAGTGTATGTATGATTAATAATAATGATGCCACTATAAGACTAAAATCAGTTGATACTGTATATAGATGTTATATAACAGGAAATATAGCACAAATTATATATGAAAATGATGAGAGTTTATATGGTTCTAAATCAATTAAAGTTGAGAATAATGGATATATATAATAGAAGTAGTTTTATACTACTTCTATTATATATTTTTAAATTTTAAATAACGGGTTTATAAATCAAAAAATGATAAAATTTCAATTATATATTATATAAAT
>ULXU01026640.1_pt1 | contig 17149 bp, 11 predicted proteins | sample 1961521 | NCBI WGS metagenome assembly ULXU01 (sample SAMEA4835845, study PRJEB28245) | human gut metagenome | biome: gut microbiome; material: fecal sample | place: Denmark | collected 2008
ACTTCCGTCTTACCTGATTCCAGAGGACGGAAAGGTAGAGTGTGTTTTACTCGGAAAGACAAATGTTGTGTATAAATTTGCAGAACAAAAGGATTATATTCTTGGAAATTATAGAATCTGCGGCATGGTGTTTACTTATGAGAATGGCAGCATCGCAAATGTAGCATCTCCTGTGGCAGAGGGAAAAATTGCAGAGGATATCCGTGAAGGAAAAATTGCAAAAATCGAGATCGAAATCAGATAGGAGGAAATGGTGATGGCAGAAATGAAAATCATTACCACATCGGAAAAGGAACAGAAATACTGGGCAGAAGAGAAAAAAGAGCGGATTGCAGTCACTGACTGCATGCACGTTATCAATGTGCACCCGGATGTGACCGATCAGACATTTCATGGGTTTGGAGCTGCGCTTACAGAGGCAGCAGCCCATGTCTATGGCAGGATGGGAGAAGAAAAGCAGAGAGAAATTCTTGAGGCATGCTTTGGAGAGAGTGGTCTGCGCTATAACATCGGACGTATTCATATGAACAGCTGCGATTTCGGACTTGGAAATTATACCTATATTGAAGAGGGCGATGACAGCTTAGAGACATTTGACATTGCACATGACAGAAAGGAGATTCTTCCGTTTATTGCGGCTGCAAACCGTGTGGCAGGGGAAAGAAGCGGCAATCTGGAATTTCTGATGTCACCGTGGTCTCCACCGGCATTTTTTAAGACCAATGGAGAGATGAACCATGGAGGCAGTCTGAAAAAAGACTATTATCAGCGTTGGGCAGATTATTTTGTGCGCTTTATCAAGGCATACCGGGCTGAGGGCGTGAATATCCGCTGGCTGACCGTGCAGAACGAGCCGATGGCAGTGCAGACCTGGGATTCCTGCATTTACACTGCAGAAGAAGAGGCATTGTTCGTGAGGGATTATTTGGGACCAACATTGGAAAAAGAAGGGCTTTCCGATGTGGAAATTTTTGTGTGGGATCACAACAAGGAAGAAGGGTATGCAAGATTCCGTGATGTGATGGCGGATAAGAAGACGGCGGACTATGTAAAGGGAGAAGCACTGCACTGGTATACCGGAGATCACTTTGAAGCAATTGAGCTGGTAAGAAAAAAGTATCCGGACAAGGAAATCTTTTTTACAGAGGGCTGTGTAGAATACTCAAGATTTGCAGATTCCGGTGAAATTCAGAAGGCAGAGATGTATGCGCATGACATTTTGGGAAACTTAAATGCCGGAATCAACGCATCTTTGGACTGGAATATTCTGCTTGATGAGAAAGGCGGTCCGAACCATGTGGGCAACTTCTGTGCTGCATCAATTATGTGCACGCCGGGAGATGATACTTTTGAAAAGAGACTTTCCTACTATTATATCGGTCAGTTCAGCCGTTACATCGCAAAGGATGCAAAACGCCTTGGAACCACACGCTACACTGATGCCATAGAAGTGACAGGATTCTTAAACCCGGATGATACCCGTGTAATCGTGTTGTTAAACAAGGGGGAGAAGGAGTGTCCATATACCTTAAGAGAAGACGGAATGGGCGTAGAAGGAAAAATTGCACCACATTCCATCCAGACAATCGTGTATCGGGCAGACTAAAAAAATGATACCTTTTTAAAATTACGTACATTTTTTTCAAGTGGAAGCACAGCTATAATTCAATTATCAACAAACAACAAAGGTGTTGAGGAAATTAAAGGAGGGAATCTATATGAATTGGAAAAAAGTAGTATCCGTATTATTAGTCAGCACAATGGCATTATCCGTAGCAGCCTGCGGAAATGACACAAACAGCGGAACAACCACTGGAGCAGCAGACAACGGAGGGGTAACAGCAGAGCCGACCGAGAGCAAGAGCGTGGAAGACCAGCTTGCAGATGTAGGAACCGAATCAGAAGAAGAGGTAACCTACCCGGATTTGACAGGACAGAAACTTGTAGTTTGGACACTGTCCAACGACTTACAGCAGTTTGCAGAACGTTTCAAGGAGAAAACAGGTGCAGAGGTAGAAGTAGTCGTTACAGAGCCGGCTAACTACCCGACAAAAGTTCAGACCGCATTAAACGGTGGTGAAACAGAACCGGATGTTATCGTTGGTGAGCCAAAGATGCTGGAAGATTTTATGGATGCCGGGTTCTTTGAAGATTTGAATCAGGAACCGTACAGAGCACAGGATTATGCATCTGACATCGTAGATTATGTATGGCAGGTAGGACAGGATGCAGATGGAATCCAGAGAGCAATCTCTTACCAGATTACACCGGCAGGTATCTACTACAGAAGAGATATCGCAAAAGAAGTTTTCGGAACAGATGATCCGGATGAGGTAGGCAAGCTGTTTAAGGATTATGCAACCATCTTAGAGACAGCACAGACATTAAAAGATGCCGGCTACCGTATCTTCTCCTCTGATGCCGAGATGAACGTATTCTCCGGTGACAGCGCATGGGTAGTAGATGGCGTATTAAATGTAGACCAGAGCAGATATGATTACATGGACTTATGTGTAGCATTATATCAGAACGATTTGACCGCATATGCAAACCAGTGGTCTACACCATGGTATCAGGCAATGGCTGGCGAGGTACCGATTCTGACAGCCGACATTCAGGATTACGCAGATGATTCCGTAAACGTATGGGATGCAGATCAGTTCGCAGAAGCAACAGCAGGCATGGAGAAGACACAGGTATTCGCATTTGGTCTTCCTTCCTGGGGTGTACTTACCTTAAGAGATAACGTAAAAGATACCTCTGGTTTATGGGGTGTTTGTGCAGGACCTGCATACGGATTTGATGGTGGTACATACATTGGTATTTCTTCTCAGTCTGAGCGTAAAGATACCGCATGGGAGTTTGTAAAATTCTGTACCTTAAACGAAGAGACTGCTAACTGGTGGATCGATGTTTCACAGGGTGATACCGTATCCTTACTTCCGGTACTTGCACAGCACAAAGATGACGAGAATCCGGTATACGGCGGTGAGAAACTCTACAGTTTCTGGTTAAGCCAGGCAGAGCACATTGATTACTCCAAGGTAACCAGATATGATCAGGCAATCGGTGATGCCTGGGGCAAAGCAATCACCAAGGTTAAGAAGGGTGAGGCAAGCGTAGAAGATGCAGTAAATGAGTTCTACGATGAGATTGAAAGCACCTATGCAGGTGAAATTACAGTAAACCGTTAAAAAAATGATAAGAATGACCGCCGGCCCGTCCCTTGGGCTGGCGGGATAAAAAAGACTGTATGGAGTCTGATGGAAGAGTATTAAGGGGGGAAATGACATGGCAAAAACTGATCAGAATAAGAAAACAAAAATGAAGGATTACAACCGGATGGGTTATGTATTTGTTGCACCATTTGTAATCGTATTCCTCATTTTTAGCATATATCCGGTTTTAAGGACCTTGTATTTAAGTTTTACCAATTATAAAGGATTTGGAGATCCGACCTGGGCGGGAATCGCAAACTACTTAAGAGTATTTAAAGATAAGTTCTTCTGGCGTGACCTTTGGAATACGGTACGCATCTGGGGTGTCAACATCGTACTTCAGCTTGGACTTGCATTTTTACTTACCATTGTATTCAGCGATATTAAATATAAGATTCGCGGTCTTGGCGTCTTCCGTGCAGTTTATTTTCTGCCAAACCTGATTGCAGCAACTTCCGTTTCATTCCTGTTTAAAACATTATTAGACTGGCGTCACGGAACTTTCAATCAGATTTTGAATCAGATTTATCTCCTGTTTGGAGTTCACAGAGAGCCGGTTGACTGGCTCGGAGGTGGAAATACAGCAGGCTATGTAATTGCAGTCATCAGCGCATGGATGTGGTTTGGTAATTCCTTTATCATGCTGATGGCAGGTGTTCAAGGAATCTCGAAAGATTACTTTGAGGCAGCCGCTATTGATGGAGCAGGACGCTGGACAGTATTTGGCAAAATTACACTGCCGTTATTAAAACCGATTCTTTTATATGTGGCAATCACATCCTTAATCGGTGGTTTACAGATGTTCGATTTACCATACCTGATGGTAGACAAGACAGCATCCGCATATGATGATGTACAGACCGTTGTAATGTATATGTACAAATTCGGATTTGAGACAGGAACAACACAGGTTGGATATGCTTCCGCAATTGCATATATCCTGTTCCTGATTATACTTATCGTATCAGTATTACAGCTTAAGATTGCAAACAGAAAGGGGGAATAAGGCATGACGACCGTAGATAAAATTAAAAAAGCAATTTTATACATCCTGTTAATCCTTTTAGCAGCGCTCTGCCTGTTTCCGTTTCTTCTTATGATGGTAAATGCGACCAGAACCGGAACAGATATCAGCACCTCCTTTACCCTGATTCCGGGAAAAGCGTTAAAAGATAACTGGAACACTGTATTTGACTACTTCAATCTGTTTAAGGGAATGTGGAACAGTTTGTTAGTAGCAGTTCCGGCAACGCTTCTCACCGCATATTTCTCAGCCCTTACCGCATATGGACTGGCAATGTATAAGTTTAAGGGAAACAAAGTGATTTTCGGAGCGATTCTGGTATTTATGATGATTCCGGGACAGTTAAGTCTGATTGGTTTTTATAACCTGTGTACAAAGTTGCATATGGTTAACTCCTATGCACCATTAATTATTCCGGCAATCGCAGCACCTGGAACAGTATTTTTCTTAAGACAGTATGTATTATCCGTGCTTCCGCCATCCTTAATTGAGGCAGCACGAATTGACGGAGCAGGAGAGCTTTATTCCTTCCACCGTATTGTACTTCCGATTATGTCACCGGGTATTGCGACGATGTCAATTATGTGTTTTATCGGAAACTGGAACAACTACCTGCTTCCGATGATTATCTTAAATAAGAACAGCAAGTTTACGCTCCCGGTTATGATGGCAACCTTAAGGGCTTCCACCAATATCCAGAGTGAACAGGGAGCAATTTATTTATCCGTTGCAATCTCTGTGATTCCGATTCTTTTGGTATTCTGCTTCTGCTCGAAATACATCATCAGCAGTATTTCAGCCGGCAGTGTCAAAGAATAAAGATTTCGCAAGCTACAACTTCATTTCTCCTCATTTTGACGGGCATCCTGCTTGGCAGGGTGCCCGCTTTTATGCTATACTAAAAGAATCGAAAAAGGCGGGGAAGGGAACGTATGAAAAAAACTGTTTTGAAAAGATGGGCAGGGGCGCTTCTGGCGGGAGCCTTTGCGTTATGTATGGGATGTGCCGGGACGGATGACGGGCTGACGACAGGTGCGGATGAGTCAAAAGCACGGGAGGCAGACACAAAAGAGCCGGTTACGCTCGACTGGTATGTCAATTATTCCTGGTTTGCTACTCCCTGGGGAGAAAATCTGGTATCTAAAACCATTACAGAAGAAACTGGAGTAAACATTCATTTTATCACGCCGATGGGAGACGGAACGGAAAAATTAAACACGTTAATCGCATCGGATACATTGCCGGATTTGATTACGATTGGCTGGTGGGAGCCGCAGGTGGATGAGATTGTGACGGGAGATATGGTGTATGCGTTAAATGAACTGGCAGATGCCTATGACCCACAGTTCTGGGATGTGACGAATCCACTGACCGTGACATGGTATACGCAGGAAGACGGCAATATTTATGCCTATCCCAATTCATCCATCACGCCGCAGGATGTGGAAGAGAATATCGGGCTCAGTTCAAACGAGACATTTTTAGTTAGAAAAGATATCTATGAGGCAATCGGAAGTCCGGATATGACCACACCGGAGGGTTTTGAAGCTGCGGTAAAAGCGGCAGAAGAATATTGTCCCACGGTGGACGGAGAGCCGTTAATCCCAATCGGAGCACATGTGTTTGACAACGAGGGAAATCCTTCCTTTGATAAATACCTGATGAATTCGTTAGCAGTTCCTTGGGAACGGGATGGAAAGATGCATGACCGCTATACGGATGCAGAGTATATCCGCTGGTTAAAAATGTTCCGGAAACTTGGAGAAGAAGGCTATCTTGCCAATGATATCTTTGTGGATACCAGGACACAGATGGAAGAAAAAATTGCAGCGGGGCGGTATTTTTGTATGCTGTATCAGTATACGGACATGGTTTCCCAGGAAAAGGAGCTTTACGCCAAAAATCCGGACTGTATTTACATGGCAGTCGATGGACCGCGGAATGCGGCAGGGGACAATCCAACGCTTCCAACAACAAGCATTGCGGGTTGGACGGTCACGATGATTTCCAAAAACTGCAAAGACCCGGAACGTGCGATTTTGTTTATGGACTATCTGATGAGCGAGCGTGGACAGAAGATGATTTATCTTGGCGTTGAAGGTGTGACGTATGATGAGGTGGACGGCAAAGCGGTGTTAAAGCCGGAAGTAAGGGAGCTTTTGGATACAAACCGGGCAGAGTATGACAGACTCTATGGGGCAGATGACGCCTACTGGATGCTTCAGGATAATGTCATGCAGCTACAGTGGCAGCAGGAAAAGCTTTCGGCAGTTGCACAGATGGAGAATTATACCAAGCCGTATCTGGTTTATAACGGACAGGCGGACGTAACGCTTCCGGCGGAATCGAAGGCGGCAAAGGCAGACGATAAGATTACAAAGCTGTGGAGTAAAACGCTTCCGAAGCTGTTGCTTGCACCATCAGAAGAAGAGTTTGATGCGATATTATCGTCGTTTGTAGATGAACGGGAAGCACTTGGATTTGAGATGGTCATGGAGCAGAAAACAGAAGCGATGCAGGAAGCGAAAGAAAAATTGGGAATGGAATAGTATGGCTGCACAATTAAAAAGGGCATTTCAGAATCAAAAACTGAATATCAAATTTACGCTGGTCATCATCCTGTTTATGATGGTTCCGATTGGAATTTTAGCCGGGGTCATCTTTTACTTAATGGAGCAGAATGTCATTGCGGAAAATAAAGATTACATGAAGTACACGATGGAACGAAGCCGGGATGCAGTTGCGACCAAAATTGATTCCATCAATATGACAACCCAGTTCTTCTTAAGTGATGAAGCGTTGCTTGGAATGTTGGAAGCTGCCGCAAAGGGAACGCCGGTTACGACGGAAGAGTGGCTTACCTTTAAAAGTGAAAAGGTTTCCTCCTTAGAGAGGCTGGTGTATAATAACCCACTATTGTATGCGGTGCGGGTCTATGCAGTAAATGATTCCGTGCAGGAGATGATGCCGGTTCTCTACAGGCAGTCAAGGATGAAAAAACAGGAGTGGGCAGGGAAAGAAAATTATTTTGGCTGGAATTTTGATTACACGGACAATATTTTTTCAAGCTATACCATGGATCAGAACCTTCGGATAGTTTCACTTGTGACACCGGTGAATGATGAGGAGAATGAGCCCATCGGAACGATTGAAGCGGCGATGACGATGGAAAATATGTTCCCGGGGCTCTATGAGGACATAGAAGATGAATGGAGCTGTTTTGTGACGGAGCAGGGAATTTTCTATGGAAATGAGACCGAACCTTTTTCAAAAGAGCTGTTAGAACAGATGATAGATGCTTATGACGACGCAGAAGAAATCAGTACCGTTTACGTGAGAGCAGAAAAACGGAATTTTGTCGTTTCCTATATGCGGGTGCGGGAGCTTGGCGGAATGCTTCTTTCCGTTGAGGATATCACGGAGAATGTACATAAAGTTTATTTTATGCGGAATGTCTTTGTGGCGGTCATGATAGCACTTTTAATCGTGATAGGATTTGGTATCAATGGGATTGTCAGACGATTGCTGCGCCAGTTCTATGAAATCCTTGCATCCATCCGGAGCGTACAAAAGGGAAACTTAAATGTTGTGATTGAAAACTGCGGCAGTGATGAGATGGGAGAACTCGGAACGCAGATAAATGAGATGTTAGCGCGCATCAGACAGTTGATGGAAGACAATTTAAACCGGGAAATGCTGATGAAGAATTCGGAAATCCGGGCACTTCAGAATCAGATTAATGCACACTTTATCTACAATGTCCTGGAATCCATTAAAATGATGGCGGAAATCAACGAGCAATATGCAATTTCGGATGCGGTGACATCTCTTGGAAAACTGCTGCGCTACAGTATGAAATGGGTGTCAGGGAATGTTCTTGTAGAACAGGAACTTGAATATATCAAAAATTATATGGCTCTTATCAATCTGCGGTTCGATTATGAAATCTATCTGTCACTAAACCTGCCGGAACTGGTGTTAAAACAGGAAATTCCGAAACTTTCCTTACAGCCGATTGTGGAAAATGCGATTTATCACGGAATCGAGCAGATTGCAGAGGATACCAATATTTACATCAAGGGAATTATTGCGGGAGATGACTGCATTATTGAAATTACAGATCCGGGCTGTGGAATGACTGAGGAAGAAGTAGAGCGCCTCAGACAGAAGATAGAAGGAAAACTTGATTCAAGCGGCGGATCCGGCAACGGGATCGGGCTTAAGAATGTGCAGGACAGAATCCATATTGCATTCGGGGAGCAGTATGGAATCGAGATTGCCTCAAAGCTTGGCTGTTATACCAAAATCATGGTTCGTATTCCAATCACACACAGGCAGCCGGAGACCAAAAAGTTACAGGGAGAATGACAATGAAAACAGTATTACTTGTGGAAGATGAAAAATTAATCCGTCAGGGACTCCGCACGATGATACAGCGAAGCGGTGTTCCTGTGGAAGTTATTATCGAGTGCAGCAACGGGGAGATGGCACTGGAGGTATTAAAAGAACAAAACGTCGATGTAATGTTTACGGACATCCGCATGCCTAAAATGGATGGAATCGAGCTGGTAAAACAGATGCAGAATCTGCCGCATATTCCGCTTACCGTGGCAGTCAGCGGGTATGATGATTTTTCTTATGCGGTCGAAATGATGCGTGGTGGCGTCCGGGAATATATTTTAAAGCCGATTGAGAGGGAGAAGATAAAAGAGATTCTCGAAAAGTTTGAGAAGGAGTTAAGCGAGAAACAGGCGAGTGACCGCAACCGCAAAAAGTTTGGCTATCAGCAGATAAAGCATATGATGCTGTCGGAAAGTACGACAGAGGAAGAATTTGAAACGCTAGAGCAGCAGTATGAAAGAGAATTTTATGATAAAAATTATGTGGTATGCTGCGTAAACAGCGGAAAAACAAGTGTGCCGGAAAATGAACAGATTGTGGCACTGCGGGAAGTGGAAGGAAACGATATTTTTCTGATGCGGGAAGAAATGCTTCCCTTATTTAAAAAGAATCTCGTTCAGCCGGCATATCTTGGAATCAGCCGGGTACACCGTGGAATCAGGGAGCTTCGGAGCGCTTATTTAGAGAGCCTTCATATGCGAAAAGAAGCATTTTGCAGAAATAAATTTTTTGTGGAGGTAGAGGAAGAGGAACATATTCCGGAGAAGCTTATCGAGGAGGCAAAAAAGCTGCTTGATGAGTCTGCGGGACTTCGCCGTGTGCAGATTCTTGGAACAGACCGGCGGGAGGAAATGATAAAGCTCTGGGAACAGCTTTTCTATGAAACCGAAAACGGCAGAATTTCAGCGGAGGAGTTTGAAAATTGTATGCGGGAATTTTTTGCGGAGACAGAAAAGATATACCGTAATGTGGTAGAGATGGAGAGGGAGACATTTGAGCATCTATGCTGGATATTTGCAGAAGACTGTCTAAATGATTACAGTGTGAAATTAAAGGATTATCTCCTCTGGCTGCAGGAGGCGATTGGAAGCCAGTTTGATGGAAACCGGAACAAACAGAAGATGAAGCAGGCTGTGGAGTATATTGAGGCACATTATAATGAAGACTTGAATATGGCGGTTGTCTCGAATCAGATTTCCATGAATTACTCCCTGTTTTCCTATTCGTTCAAACAGTATACAGGGAGCAATTTCGTGAATTTCATCAAAGATATCCGGATGCGTGAGGCAAAACGTCTTCTTGCTGAAACCGACTTGCGGGTCAACGAAATCAGTCAGGAAATCGGGTATGAGAATGAAAAACATTTTATGAAAATTTTTAAGGCATCCTGCGGTGTTTCGCCAAGCGAGTACCGCAAAAATATGCAGCAAAATGCTTAAGCATTGTGATGAGCCTTTTTCTGTAAATACATCTGCTCGTCGGCTTTTTCAAAGACAGCATCGAGGTCATTTACGGTATGGATGTTTTGCGCAGGGGTCAAGGCATAACCGCCGCTGACGGAAATGGTGTAGTCCCGGCTGCTCAAACGGTTATAATTGTACAGGTATTTTTCGATGCGGGTGAGCAGTTCATCCGCATCATTTTTATTGGAATCACTGCGAAGCAGATAAAATTCATCTCCGCTGAACCTTGCACAGATATCCTGCGGGGAAAGAACGCTGATAAGGGCCTGTCCGATGACCTGGATGGCAAAATCTCCTTCGCCGTGTCCGTAGGTGTCATTAATGTGCTTAAGACCGTCGAGGTCAAATAAGAAGCAGGCGAGCGTTTCGGTTGATGCAATGGAATCAAGCAGAGTTTTTGCGTGCTCGAGATAGCCGTGTTTGTTGTAAAGGCCGGTCAGGGCATCTTTGGTGTAAATTTCTTCCAGATGATGGACTAACAGTGTAGTTGATTTTGCATCACAGATGCTGCGAAGCATCTGGCTGATATTTAAAAACCAGTGTACCAGCTCAAAGTTATACTGAATCTGGTTGTTCTCGTAGGACTGGGCAATGTAGCCAAATGATTTCTGCCCGAAAAATAAAGGTGTATAAATGTAGGAACAGGAACTTTTAGTGCTGATATGTTCCGGAAGCAGGGAAGTGCGCTGGAACGAACATTCCGGCAGGCGTTTTCCATCCCGGATAGCAAACTTAAGTAACACATCGTTATCCAAGTCTGTAGAGGAAGTGGTTTCGGTCAGCTCTAAAATACGGTTTTCCACGGCATCCCAGTCGGAATAGAGGCAGAGATAGAAGGCATTGCAGCCGGGAATCGTCCGTACAAAGTGCTCCAGCAAATCCATGCCTTCTTCAAGGTCGTGAATCTGCTGCATTGCAGCAGACATATGCATGGAACTTAAAATAGAAGCCTCTAAGGAGTCAATCCGTTCATTTAAGGAGCTGCTGTAAGAAAAGGAATCCTGTGTCTGCTCGGTAGAACAGCCGCAGGAACCGCGGTAGAGCGTTTCAGCGGCCACCCAGGTAACGGGAGGGAGTGTCTTGCCATGTAATTTTGCGAGAAGACATTCCACAGCAGTCTCACCGAGTCTGTAGACCGGGAAGGAAACCGTTGTGAGAGCAGGCAAAAGAAAAGTTCCCTCACAGGTGTCATCACAGCCGGTAATGGCAATATCTTCCGGAATCCGGAGCCCTGCCTGTAAGGCTGCCTCTGCGAGCAGAAGTGCCATGCGGTCGTTGTAACAGACAACCGCATAAGGAGTGCCAGAACCCGAGGAAAATTGTGCAAGGGCAGCCGTTACGTCTTCTATGCAATATTTGCAGGAGCAGAGATTCTCTTCTGCAATTTCAAGACCGGCAGAAAGAAGAGCTTCCTTATAATAAGAAGCGCGGCTGTCAGAAAAGTAGGCTTCCTCGCTGCAGCCTAAATAACAAATCCGTCTATAGCCGTGTTTTTCAATCAGATGTGTGGTCAGTTCTCCTGTGTTGTGATTGTTTTCGAGTGCCACTGCAGGAAAATTCTGATTTGTCACTGCAATCTCTATGACAGGGCAGTGACAGCTCTCTTTTAAAGTGGAAAGAAGCTCCTGCTTCAATTCCGGCTGGACGTAGGTCTCAGACGCAAAGATAACGCCCTCATAGTTATCAAAATTCGGAAGACGGAGAATGGAACCTTCCCCGGTTCCATAGCTGCCGAGATTTTCTCCGTCAAGAGAGACGAACAGGTCTGCAAGATAACCATATTCCAGAGCTTTGTCCACAATGCCCTGACAGACATGTTTCTGATAGTATCCCATGATATGAGAAATAAAAACTGCAATTCTTTTTGTATGATACATAAAAATTTCCCCCAAAATAAATGCTAAGTCTATTGTAGACAAAGAATAGGAAAGATGCAATTTAAAATCAGCAGAAATCAAAAATAAACAAAAAATAAATTTATGATTTAGTGTTGACAAAAATAAATGTTGGTGCTATCTTAAGTACATAGATGTTAGCACTCCACATTAACGAGTGCTAACAAAACAAAAACAGAGGCGATAGAATGGACGAAATGGAATTAGATGACCGGAAAACAAAAATATTAAATGCGATCATCCGCAATTATCTGGATACTGGGGAACCGGTAGGCTCCAGAACCATTTCCAAATACACGGATTTAAACTTAAGTTCCGCAACCATCCGCAATGAGATGGCAGATTTGGAGGAGATGGGATATATCCTTCAGCCTCATACCTCCGCGGGAAGAATTCCTTCTGACAAGGGCTATCGGTTTTACGTAGACCATCTGATGGAGGAGAAGGAACGCGAAGTTGGCAATATGAAGAAATTCGTCATAGAGCATACCGAGAAGATGGAGCAGGTATTGCAGCAGGTCGCAAGAATTCTTGCAAACAATACAAATTATGCCACAATGGTATCGGCTCCAAGCTATCACCGTAATAAAGTAAAGTTCATTCAGCTTTCCAATGTGGATGAGGGACAGGTGCTAGCGGTAATTGTTACCGAAGGAAATCTTGTCAAAAACAAGATGATTCCAGTAGCAGAACCCATTGACAATGAAACAATGTTAAAACTGAATCTTCTGCTGAATTCCAATTTAAATGGATTAGCACTCCAGGAAATCAATCTTGGAACGATTGCAAGACTGAAGGAACAGGCGGGAATCCACAGTGACATTATCAGCAATGTCCTTGATACCTTAGCAGAGACAATGGGAGGAGAGGAAGACATCCCGATTTATACAAGCGGTACGACAAACTTCTTCAAATATCCGGAGTTAAGCGATTCAGAGAAAGCAAGTGAACTGATTTCCACATTTGAGGAAAAACAACAGTTAGCAAGCCTGGTAACTGAAAACCTGTTGAATGAAGAAAATACAGGAATTCAGGTTTATATAGGAGATGAAAGCCCAATTCAGACGATGAAGGACTGCAGCGTTGTGACAGCGGTTTATGAATTAGGCGAGGGCATACGCGGAACCATTGGAATTGTGGGACCGAAGCGTATGGATTATGAGAAAGTCATGAACAACCTGAAAACTCTTAAGAATTCGTTAGACGGAATCTTAGATAAGTCGAAGGAGCAGAAATAGAGAAAGGTGGCTTATAATGGCAGAGAATAAAGAAAAGGAAGAAATATTAGAAGAAACCACTCCAGACGCGGAAAATACCGCAGAGGAGACTTCCCCAAAGACTGGTTCGGAAGAAGCAGAAAACACTGCGGAAGCGGATGCAGAGACTGAAACAGAAGAGACGGAGGAAGCACCGGAAGAAACTACCGGTGAAAAGAAGGGATTCTTTAAGAAAAAGAAAGACAAGAAGGATGAGCAGATTGAAGAATTAAACGATAAGCTCAGACGCCAGATGGCAGAATTTGATAACTTCCGTAAGCGTACAGAGAAGGAAAAAAGCCAGATGTACGATATGGGAGCAAAGAGTATCGTAGAGAAATTCCTTCCGGTGATTGACAACTTTGAACGCGGACTTGCGGCTGTGCCGGAGGATGCAAAAGAAGATGCATTTGTAGTCGGAATGGATAAGGTCTATAAACAGATGCTTACTGAATTAGAGAGCATCGGAGTCACACCAATTGAAGCGGTGGGACAGGAATTTAATCCGGATCTTCACAATGCAGTGATGCAGGTGGAGAGCGGGGAGTATGAATCCGGAGTCGTAGCACAGGAATTACAGAAGGGCTACAAATATAAAGACTCTGTTGTACGTCACAGTATGGTGGCAGTTGTATCATAAGGTACAGCGCTTCATAATAAATAAAGCACATAGTTCATTTTCAGAAAATGAGGAGGAAATAAATCATGGGAAAAATTATTGGTATTGACTTAGGAACAACAAACAGTTGTGTATCCGTTATGGAAGGCGGAAAACCGACCGTTATCGCAAACCAGGAAGGTGCAAGAACAACACCGTCTATCGTAGCATTCACAAAGACAGGAGAGCGTCTTGTCGGTGAGCCTGCAAAACGTCAGGCAGTTACGAACGCAGAGAAGACCATTTCTTCTATTAAGAGACATATGGGTACCGATTATAAGGTAACCATCGATGGAAAACAGTATTCACCACAGCAGATTTCTGCAATGGTACTTCAGAAATTAAAAGCAGATGCAGAGAGCTACCTTGGTGAGAAGGTAACAGAAGCAGTTATCACTGTTCCGGCATACTTCAATGACGCACAGCGTCAGGCTACCAAGGATGCAGGTAAAATTGCAGGTCTTGATGTAAAACGTATTATCAACGAGCCGACCGCAGCAGCATTAGCTTATGGTCTTGACAATGAAAAAGAACAGAAAATCATGGTATACGACTTAGGTGGTGGTACATTTGATGTTTCCATCATTGAAATCGGTGATGGTGTCATCGAAGTTCTGTCAACAAACGGAGATACCCATCTTGGTGGTGATGACTTCGATAACAAAGTCACACAGTGGATGATTGATGAATTCAAGAAAGCAGAGGGTGTTGACCTTTCAAATGATAAGATGGCTCTGCAGAGATTGAAAGAAGCAGCAGAGAAGGCAAAGAAAGAGCTTTCTTCCGCAACAACAACCAATATCAACCTTCCGTTCATCACTGCAACCGCAGAGGGACCGAAGCACTTTGATATGAACCTTACAAGAGCAAAATTCGATGAGCTGACACATGACCTCGTAGAGAGAACCGCAATTCCGGTTCAGAATGCAATGAGAGATGCAGGACTTACCAATGCAGACCTCGGTCAGGTACTCTTAGTTGGTGGTTCTACACGTATTCCGGCAGTACAGGATAAAGTAAGACAGCTGACAGGCAAAGAGCCAAGCAAGTCCTTAAATCCGGATGAGTGTGTAGCAATCGGTGCATCTATCCAGGGTGGTAAATTAGCAGGAGATGCCGGTGCCGGTGAAATCCTTCTTCTCGATGTTACTCCGTTGTCTCTGTCTATCGAGACCATGGGCGGTATCGCAACAAAACTGATTGAGAGAAATACAACCATTCCGACAAAGAAGAGCCAGATTTTCTCTACCGCAGCAGATAACCAGACAGCCGTTGATATCAACGTTGTACAGGGTGAGAGACAGTTCGCAAGAGACAATAAGTCCCTCGGACAGTTCCGTCTCGATGGAATCCCGCCAGCACGTCGTGGTGTTCCACAGATTGAGGTTACCTTTGATATTGATGCAAACGGTATCGTAAATGTATCTGCAAAGGATTTAGGAACCGGTAAAGAGCAGCATATTACCATTACAGCAGGTTCTAATATGTCCGATGATGAAATTGAGAAGGCAGTAAAAGAAGCTGCTGAGTACGAAGCACAGGATAAGAAGAGAAAAGAAGCAATCGATGCAAGAAACGATGCAGACGCTTTCGTATTCCAGACACAGCAGGCATTAGACCAGGTAGGCGCAAACCTTGCAGATGCTGATAAGGCAGAAGTAGAGGGCGATATGAACGCAGTGAAGTCCTTCTTAGACGCACACCAGAATGCAGAGGAAATGACAGATGCTGATGTGGCAGAGTTAAAATCCTTACAGGAGAAATTAACCCAGAGCGCACAGAAGGTATTTGCAAAGATGTATGAGCAGACACAGGGAGCAGCCGGAAACGGTGCAGGTCCTGATATGAGCGGTGCAGCAGGCGCAGGAAGCACAACAGGTGCACCGGAAGATGACGTCGTAGACGCAGACTTCAAAGAGGTTTAAATCCTGCCCGGCAGGGGTTTAAAGTCTACAGGAGCGATGGCACAGTGTGGCAGGGCTTCCGGTAGAGAAAAAGGGGTTTCCGGATAATATCCGGGAGCCCCATATGCAGTTATGGATTGGAAAGAGGAAAGGTTATGGCAGATAAAAGAGATTATTATGAGGTCTTAGGTGTCAGCAAGACGGCGACAGATGAAGAAATCAAAAAAGCATTCCGTGGTCTTGCAAAAAAATATCATCCGGATATGCACCCGGGAGACAAGGAATGTGAAGAAAAATTCAAAGAAGCGCAGGAAGCATATGCCGTATTAAGTGATGCCACCAAGAGAAAACAGTATGACCAGTATGGCCACGCTGCATTTGACGGTACCGGCGGCGGTGCAGGTGGATTTGATTTTTCCGGTATGGATATGGGTGACATTTTCGGTGATATCTTTGGAGATTTCTTTGGCGGCGGTGCCAGAAGACGTGCCAACGACGGACCGATGAAGGGAGCAAACTTACGTACCAGCGTCCGCATTACATTTGAAGAGGCTGTCTTCGGCTGTGAAAAAGAAATTGAAATGGTACTGAAAGATGAATGTAATAACTGCCATGGAACCGGTGCGAAACCGGGAACTTCACCGGAGACCTGCCCGAAGTGTAACGGAAAAGGAAAAGTGGTATTTACCCAGCAGTCTTTCTTTGGAACAGTGCAGAACGTTCAGGCGTGTCCGGATTGTAACGGTACCGGAAAAATTGTCAAAGAGAAATGTCCGGACTGCCGTGGTACAGGTTATATCCAGAACCGCAAGAAGATTAAGGTGTCCATTCCGGCAGGAATTGACAACGGACAGAGCGTCCGTATCCGGGAAAAGGGAGAGCCGGGTGTTAACGGCGGACCAAGAGGCGATTTACTGGTAGAAGTTGTTGTTTCCAAGCATCCGACCTTGCAGCGTCAGGACACCAATATTTATTCAACAGCACCGATTTCCTTTGCACAGGCAGCACTCGGTGGAGAAATCCGTATCCAGACGGTAGACGGAGACGTGCTCTACGAGGTAAAACCGGGAACACAGACCGATACCAGAATCCGCCTGAAAGGAAAAGGAGTACCGTCATTACGCAATAAGGCAGTGCGCGGTGACCAGTATGTAACGCTGATTGTTCAGACCCCGACGAATTTAAACGGAGAGGCAAAAGAGCTGTTAAAGCAGTTTGACGAGCTGACTGGAGGCTCTTTAAAGCGGAGCGAACAGGCGGCATCCGGAGATTCTTCTACCGAAAAGGGAAAGAAGAAAAAAGGTTTTAAAGACAGATTAAAGGATGCGTT
>ULXU01066281.1_pt1 | contig 17061 bp, 14 predicted proteins | sample 1961521 | NCBI WGS metagenome assembly ULXU01 (sample SAMEA4835845, study PRJEB28245) | human gut metagenome | biome: gut microbiome; material: fecal sample | place: Denmark | collected 2008
TCCGCCCCGATATAAGCATAAAAGTGGGATGATAATCCCACGATATGCGAATATTGGGTAGGATTGTGGAGCAATCCGTAGGCATTAAAGTCGGGGCTTTTGACCCCGACATCATAAAATAAAAGAGGTAATAGAAAATGAACAACGCAAAAGGAACAGTTTTCAAATTCGGAGATAACGTGGATACTGACGTTATCATTCCCGCAAGATATCTGAATTCCTCCGATCCTGCAGAACTGGCCACTCACTGCATGGAGGATATTGACAAGGACTTTATTAAAAATGTAAAAAAGGGTGACATCATCGTAGCGGAGAAAAACTTCGGCTGCGGCTCCTCCAGAGAGCATGCCCCCATCGCCATCAAGGCAGCAGGTGTCAGCTGTGTCATCGCAGAAACCTTCGCCAGAATCTTCTACCGCAATGCCATCAACATCGGACTGCCCATCATTGAGTGCCCCGAGGCATCCCGGAAGATTCAAAATGGCGACGAGGTCGAGATAGATTTCAATACCGGAGTGATCCAAGATCTTACTACAGGCGAAAGCTTCCAGGGACAGGCGTTCCCCGAGTTCATGCAGAAGATCATCGCCGCAGAGGGACTGATCAACTACATCAACAGTCAGGAATAAATTGAACGCCCGCATCGGATGAAATGTCCTTCCTCGATGTAAGGTCTCCCGGTGGGAATTTTCTGACGAAAAGTGATATAGCGGTTCTGATCCGGACGGGCACGGCTCCAGCTGCCATCTGTTACGGCACAGCCATTTCTATTGTTTTGGTGCAAATCGCATCAAAATAGCAAAATCAGTACAAAAAATCTTCTAAATCAAACATTTTTTGTACTGATTTTATTATTTTTCCCATTTTAGCGAAAATAAGCTCTTATAAAAGGCCCAAATCCCCTTTTTTGTATTTTTTTAGCAAAAAAAGGCGTTTTTAATACAAACTTTATTGTACCACTGCCTTATCCACATCAATCACTGCGTAGAAATCCGGGTGGTTCATCTGGATCCGTTTCGTGACGGAGTCAACCACATCCTGATCGGAGACGGGATAATCATAGGGGACTACGATGTCAAAAATGAGGTTCGTGTGCGTCGGTCCCTTGACAATGCGGAAATCATGCATGCTGAGCTTTGGATCGATCTGATCCAGATAAGCCTTTACCTCCGCTTTCAGGGACAGTGTCTCGGGGTCATTTGTACTGACGGGATCCATGTGGATCACAGCGTTACAGTTTAATTTCTCACGCAGTTCATGCTCAATGGTATCGATGGTATCATGAAGGGTCAGAATATTACCATCAGCCGGCACTTCTGCATGCAGAGAGATCAGTGTTCTGCCGGGCCCGTAATTATGTACGATGAGATCGTGAATCCCGGTGACATCACCATAAGAGAGAACGATGTCATTAATCTGCTGCACCAGTTCCGGTTCGGGAGGCTGCCCCAGCAGGGGGCTGATGGTATCCTTCGCAGCCACAAAGCCGGAGTAGAGGATGAACATCCCCACCAGCACACCACAGTAACCGTCGATAATGATGCCGGAGGTTGCGGAGACGATAGTGCCAATGAGAACCACCGTGGTCGCTGCCATATCGCTTAAACTGTCAATGGCGGTAGCCTTCATTGCCACAGAACCGATCCGGGAACCGATGCTGCGGTTATACAGAGCCATATAGCATTTTACCAGGATCGAAAATATCAGGATGCCGATAATGACAGGAGAGAAGTCAGGAGCTTCCGGATGGAAAATCTTACTTACAGAACTTTTTACCAGTTCGAAGCCCATGAGCACGATTAAAATAGAGACTAACAGCCCGGAGATATATTCAATCCGTCCGTGCCCAAAGGGATGATCAGAGTCCGGTTTCTGTCCCGCCATTTTGAAGCCTGCCAGAGTGATGATAGAGGATGCCGCATCCGACAGGTTGTTGAATGCATCCGCTGTGATGGCAATGGAATGGCTGAAAAATCCCGCCAGGGCCTTGATAGTGAACAGAATCAGATTGAAAAAAATCCCGACGATACCGCAGAGCATTCCATATGCCTGGCGAACGCCGGAATCCGTAACGTTTTCATGATCCCTGATAAATAATTTTTCCAATAATGTAACCATAAGATACCTCTTTTCCCAAATGAGAGTTTAAGGGATATTGTAGCGTATATGAAGGAAAAATACAAGTAAATCCGGACGATTCTCATTAAAAACGCCTAAAGATGCAGATTAAGAAATCGGCGGTTACTATTGCGCATCCGGAATTTTCAGTGTATAATCTCGGTGAACGTAATGTAAGCTTTCAGAACGGATCCGGGACGCAGACCATTTTCCGGAGCCGTACTGGTAATTTATAATAATCAAAAGTAAAAATGGAGGAACGATCGATGAGAAAGAAACCGGTTGTATTAATGATCCTGGATGGTTATGGATTGAATGATAAGGTAGAGGGCAACGCCGTAGCACAGGCCAATACCCCTGTAATGGATTCCCTGATGAAGGAGTATCCTTTTGTACACGGCAATGCCAGCGGTATGGCAGTAGGACTTCCCGAGGGCCAGATGGGTAACTCTGAGGTAGGTCATATGAATATGGGTGCCGGCCGTATCGTATATCAGGAGCTGACCCGTATCACCAAGGAAATCCAGGATGGAGACTTCTTTAAAAATGAAGCCCTGTTGAAGGCTATTGATAACTGTAAGAAGAACAACAGTGCCCTGCATCTGATGGGACTGTTATCTGACGGTGGTGTACACAGCCACATCACCCATCTGTACGGCCTGCTGGAGCTGGCGAAGCAGCAGGGACTGGAAAAGGTATATGTCCACTGCTTCCTGGACGGACGTGATACCCCTCCTGCCAGCGGCAAAAGCTATGCAGAACAGTTAAATGAAGAAATGAAGAAAATCGGCGTAGGTAAGATCGCTTCTGTAATGGGACGTTACTATGCAATGGATCGTGATAACAACTATGACCGTGTACAGCTGGCTTACGATGCCATGACCGAAGGCAAAGGTCTGACTGCTGCCTGCGGTATCTGTGGTATCCAGGAGTCTTACGACAGAGAAGAGACTGATGAGTTTGTAAAACCTACTGTTGTTGTAGAAGACGGCAAGGCAGTCGGACTGGTGCAGGACAAGGATTCCGTAATCTTCTTTAACTTCCGTCCCGACCGTGCAAGAGAGATCACCAGAGCCTTCTGTGATGATGACTTCAAGGGATTTGACCGTGTGAGAAGGGATATTACTTTCGTATGCTTCTCCGATTACGATCCTACCATTCCTAATAAAGAAGTGGCATTCCACAAGATCGCTATTACCAATACCTTCGGTGAGTGGCTGGCAGCACATGACATGAAGCAGGCACGTATCGCCGAGACTGAGAAGTATGCACATGTAACCTTCTTCTTCAACGGCGGCGTAGAGCAGCCCAACGAGGGAGAGGATCGTATCCTGGTAAATTCTCCCAAGGATGTAGCTACCTACGATCTGAAGCCCGAGATGAGTGCTCCCGCAGTATGTGAGAAGCTGCTTGATGCGATCCGCTCTGAAAAATACGATGTGATCGTGATCAACTTCGCTAACCCCGATATGGTAGGTCATACCGGTGTGATCTCCGCAGCTATCAAAGCTATCGAGACCGTAGATGAGTGTGTAGGCAAGGCAGTACAGGCAGTGAAGGATGTAGACGGCGTTCTGTTCATCTGTGCAGACCACGGTAACGCAGAGCAGATGATCGATTACACCACCGGTCAGCCTCATACTGCACATACCACCAACCCGGTTCCTTTCATCCTGGTAAATTACGATCCTGCATACACTCTGAAAGAGGGTGGATGCCTGGCAGATATCGTACCTACTCTGATCAATGTGATGGGTATGGAGCAGCCCACAGAAATGTCTGGAAAGTCTTTGCTGATCAAAAAGTAATCACGAGAATATTTTCGGTAAGATCGCAGAAACCATAAAAGCAGACGAAGATTCCTCAGGCACTTTGCACGGTGCCTGGGGATTTTATATCTGAATTTTCTTGATGCCAGGGTCAAAAGGTCTAATTCTTATCAGCAGGAAGGAAATATGTATGGAACAAAAGAAGAGAAATCTGGTAACTTTAGGAAGTACGGGAATTACTGTGGAGAAAAACTCCTTCGGAGCACTGCCCATCCAGCGGATCTCCAAGGAAGCAGCCATTGGACTGCTTCGTAAAGCCTATGATGCAGGTGTGACTTTTTATGACACTGCCAGATACTATACCGACAGTGAAGAGAAAGTGGGCGCTGCTTTTGAGGGTATGCGGGACAAAATATATATTGCTACCAAGACCGGAGCCACCACAGCAGAAGGCTTCTGGAAGGAGCTACACACCTCTCTGGAAAAATTAAAAACAGATTATATTGATATTTATCAGTTCCACAATCCAGCTTTCTGTCCGAAGCCGGGAGATGGCACAGGACTCTATGAGGCTATGCTGGAAGCGAAAGACAAAGGCATGATCCGCCATATTGGTATCACGAACCACCGCCTGAATGTGGCACATGAAGCCATCGAAAGCGGACTGTATGAGACCCTGCAGTTCCCCTTCTGTTATCTGGCGACGGACAAGGATCTGGAGCTGGTACAGGAATGTAAGAAAGCAGGCATGGGATTTATCGCCATGAAAGCACTGTCCGGCGGACTGATCAATAATTCAGCAGCGGCCTATGCATATCTGGCACAGTTTGATAATGTACTTCCTATCTGGGGCGTGCAGCGGGAGAGTGAACTGGATGAATTTTTATCCTATATCGATAATCCGCCCACACTGACACCGGAATTACAGGCGGTGATCGATCGTGACAGAGAAGAACTGCAGGGAGAATTCTGCAGAGGCTGCGGTTACTGTATGCCCTGCCCTGTGGGAATCGAGATCAACAACTGCGCCCGCATGAGCCTGATGATCCGCAGAGCACCTTCTGCAGCACAGCTGACAGACGAGATGCAGGCGAAGATGCGTAAGATTGAAGAGTGCCTGCATTGTGGCAGATGTAAATCCAAGTGTCCCTATGGGCTGGATACCCCGACATTACTGGAAAAGAATTACAAGGATTACTGTGAGATTCTTGCCGGAAAAGCGTATTAACGCATAGCAGATCTGAATAATAACCTCCTTACAGGACATACTTACCTAAGAAAAAGTAAGTTAAGGATACCTGTAAGGAGGTTTTGTATGGAAAAATGTCTGGAGATCATCGAAGTACATGGAAGAGAGATTCTGGATTCGAGAGGGAATCCCACGGTGGCAGCTATTGTCACTGTGAAGGACAAAGATACCGGCAGATGCACCAGAGGTATGGCGGCAGTGCCGTCCGGAGCCAGTACAGGACAGTTCGAGGCAGTGGAACTCAGGGATGGTGAGACCAGATATTTCGGTCTGGGCGTGCAGCATGCCGTGAAAAATATAGACGAGAAAATTGCAAGTGTTTTACTGGGAGAAAATGCCCTGGAGCAGATCCGTATCGATAGAATCCTACGGGAGACGGACGGCACGGACAACAAGAGCAGCTTAGGTGCCAATGCCATGCTGGCAGTGTCTATGGCGGTGGCAAGAGCAGCGGCGGAAGCACTGGGACTTCCCCTGTACCGTTACTTTGGAGGAATCTCCCCGAGACTTCTGCCGGTTCCCATGATGAATATTTTAAACGGTGGAAAGCATGCAGCCAATACCGTGGATTTTCAGGAGTTCATGATCATGCCGGTGCAGGCGGAGACTTTTTCGGAAGGGTTACGGATCTGTGCGGAAATTTATCATAATCTGAAAAAACTGCTGGAGGAGAAAGGCTTGTCCACCGGAGTCGGGGATGAGGGTGGTTTCGCACCGGACCTGCCGGATGCAGAAAGTGTGTTGGATTTCCTGGTGGAGGCTATCGAAGCTTCCGGTTATGTACCGGGGCAGGATATCAAGATCGCCATGGATGCCGCCAGCAGCGAATTATATAATGAAAAAACGGGAATGTACCATTTCCCCGGAGAGAGTAAGCTGAAGGGAGAGGAAGTACTGCGGGATACAGGAGAGATGATCGCCTATTATGAGCACCTGGCGGAGATATACCCTATCATATCCATTGAGGATGGACTGGATGAAAATGACTGGGACGGCTGGCAGGAGCTGACGAACCGTCTGGGAGAGAAGATCCAGCTTGTTGGAGATGATCTGTTTGTTACCAACACGAAACGGCTGGACGCCGGTATCAAGCTCCATTGCGGGAATGCCATTCTGGTAAAAGTCAACCAGATCGGGACACTGTCGGAAGCCTTCGAAGCAGTGGAGATGGCGCACAAGAACGGTTATAAGGCAGTGATCTCTCACAGATCAGGGGAGACAGAGGATACCACCATAGCGGATATTGCCGTGGCATTAAATGCCGGACAGATCAAGACCGGAGCGCCCTGCCGCAGTGACCGGGTGGCAAAGTATAACAGACTGCTGGCCATCGAAGAGGAGTTAAAGGATACCGCAGCCTATATGGAACCATTTCGTAAGATCTGAGACAGCTGCGCAACAGGCGGAGAATACAAAAAACTTAAAATGTTGGAAACGGGAGAATTTTTTGATTTAGATTCTCCCGTTTTTATAGGAAGAAATGGGGAAAAATACATGAGAGAAAGAAAAATGTGTAAAAATAGAATGTTTAAATATACATAATATACTAGGAAATATGCACTATATACAGAAAAAGAAAAATAGAAACTATTTTAATGAAAAAGTTTTTCATAAATATACAGACATATGTGCGTGGCACGCGTACAAGAATGGAAAGAGACAGAGGTGGGGAAAGCATGAGAACTGGCAGAGACTTCATAAGTATTTCAGTTGACAGCCTTAGAAAAGTGTTGTAATATAACAAAAGTCGTTGTCGGAAAAGTAAAGTACATTTTACACACATGTATACTTGCATACAAATACGAAAAATGTATTTTATGAATGTCCGCAGGCAAAAGAAAAGCAAGGAGTTGAAGAGATGCTTAAATATATTGCAAAACGTATCGGTCTGGCGCTGATCACGATTTTTACAGTAGCAACACTCACCTTTTTCCTGATGAACATGGTTCCCGGTGGTCCGTTCCTCTCGGAGAAGGCAGTAAGCCCTGCTGCACAGGCAGCCCTGGAGGCAAAATATGGACTGGACAAGCCTTTGTCCCAGCAGTATCTGACCTATATGACAGATGCTCTGCACGGTGATTTCGGAGAGAGTCTGAAGCAGAGAGGAAGAACTGTTACTTCTATTATAGTATCCAAGTTCCCTGTATCTGCCAGAGTAGGTGGGATTTCCGTTATCGTAGCCCTGTTGGTAGGTATCCCTCTGGGATGTCTGGCAGCTACCCATCGTGGCAAGACGCTGGACAGCGTGATCTCCGTGATCTCCACTTGTGGTATTGCGGTACCAAGCTTCGTTATATGTACTCTGCTTCTTTATTTCCTGGGAAGTAAGGTAAAGATACTGCCCACCTACGGAATCGGTACCTGGAAGCATTATGTGATGCCCGTGATCGCACTGGCATTGTACCCAACTGCTTATATTATGAGACTGATGCGTTCTTCCATGCTGGATGTTCTGGGACAGGATTATATGAGAACCGCTACGGCGAAGGGAGTAAAGCCTTTCTTCCGTCTGTTCAAGCATGCACTGAGAAATGCACTGCTCCCTGTTATCACCTATGTAGGTCCTATGATGGCTTATACTATGACAGGAAGCTTCGTAGTAGAGAAGATTTTCACGATCCCCGGTCTGGGCAATGAATTTGTCAGCTCGATCATTAACCGTGACTACACCATGATCATGGGTACCACCATTTTCCTCGCAACACTGATGGTTGTCATGAATGTGCTGGTGGATATCGTATATAAGATCGTCGACCCAAGGATCAAGTTGAAGTAAGATTAACAGGAAGGAAGATACCGATGAAAGAACCGAATGCTATGAGCTTTCATGTAAAATATAAACCGGAAGATTTTATGCCGGCGAATGAAGAAGAGAAGCAGAGCCAGGTCATCATGCGTGAGAGCGTGGGCTTCTGGCAGGATGGCTTCCGCAGACTTCGTAAGAATAAGGTTGCCATGGTCAGCCTCTTCGTTATTATTGTAGTTATGATCTTTTCCTTTATCGTGCCTGCATTTTATCCCTATGATTACAAGACACAGATCAAAGGAAGTGAGAATCTGCACCCCATGCAGTATTCAGAGAAAGAGATAGAGCGTATGGATGCGGGAGAGAAGGTATTCCCCCATGTGCTCGGTACCGATAAAATGGGCCGTGATTATGCCATCCGTGTTATGATGGGAAGCCGTATCTCCCTGCTGGTTGGTCTGATCGCTACTGCCATCATTTTTGTGATCGGTTCCCTGATCGGTTCCATCTCTGCTTTCTTCGGTGGATGGGTGGATCTGATCATCATGCGTATTGTGGATATTATCTATACGATACCAGATTTCCTGCTGATCGTGCTGCTGTCCTTTGCGTTGAAGGATCCGCTGGCGAATCTGGCACAGCTTCCCGGATTTGGATGGATGCAGATCGTAGGCTCTAACCTGATCAGTATCTTCATCGTGTTCGCATTGCTGTACTGGGTAGGAATGGCACGTATGGTACGAAGCCAGATCCTGACCCTGAAGGAGAATGATTATGTCATGGCAGCCAAGGCTCTGGGAGCAAAGGATGGACGTATCATTAAAAAGCATCTGCTGACCAACTGTATCGGTACGCTGATCGTTACCACCACACTGCAGATCCCTTCCTCTATTTTTACCGAGAGCTATCTGAGCTTCTTAGGTATGGGTGTGGCAGTTCCCCTGCCTTCCCTGGGAAGCCTTGCAAGTGATGCCATTAACGGTATGATCACATTCCCGTACCTGCTGTTTGCACCCTGTCTGCTGATCAGTCTGATCATCTTAAGCTTTAACCTGTTTGGTGACGGACTTCGTGACGCATTTGACCCGAAGCTTAAGAATTAATGGAAGGAGTAGTGAAGATGGATAACAATTATCTGGTAGATATACAGCATGAACGTCTCTCTTTCTTTACTCCTGCCGGAGAAGTAAAGGCACTGAACGATGTCTCCATTCACCTGAAGGAAGGAGAAGTATTGGGCATCGTAGGAGAGAGTGGTTCCGGTAAATCCGTAACCGCATACAGTCTGATGGGACTGACCGCTTATCCCGGTAAGCTGATAGGCGGAGAGCTTCACTTCAATGGACACGAAGTGGAGAAAATGACCGAAAAAGATTTTTCCAAAATGCGTGGTAAAGAGGTCTCCATTATTTTCCAGGATCCTCTGACCAGCTTAAATCCCGTATACACCATCGGTAATCAGATCATGGAAGTCATCCGTCTGCATACCGATGCGGACAAGAAAAAAGCACATGCAAGAGCAGTGGAACTGCTGTCCTTAGTGGGAATCAACGAGCCGGAAAAGCGTATGAAGCAGTATCCTCACGAGTTGTCCGGTGGTATGAGACAGCGTGTCATGATCGCAATTGCGCTGGCATGTGAACCGAAGCTTCTGATCGCCGATGAGCCTACTACCGCACTGGACGTTACCATTCAGGCACAGATTCTGGAGCTGATGATGGAACTGAAGGACAAGCTGGGCATGGCGATCATCATGATCACCCATGACCTGGGTATCGTGGCGAGCATGTGTGACCGTATTGCAGTCATGTATGCCGGTCGTATCGTGGAGACCGGTACCTGTGACGAGATCTTCTACCATCCGAAGCATGAATATACCAAGGGCCTTCTGGAGAGTATCCCCCGTCTGGACAGCACGAAGCATGAGAAGCTGATCCCCATCGAGGGTAACCCGGTGGATCTTCTGAATCCTCCTGAAGGATGTGCATTCGCACCCCGCTGTAAGAACTGCATGAAGGTCTGCCTGAGAGAGAATCCTCCCAAGACGGATTTTAGCGAGACGCATTATGCACACTGCTTTATGAACCAGAAAGCTGAGATGGAGGGAGGAAATACCAATGAGTGATAAGTTACTTCAGGTTGAACATTTGAAGCAATACTTCCCCGCAGGCGGCATGGGTAAAAACCGTAAGTTCGTGAAGGCCGTGGATGATGTCAGCTTTTTTGTAAATAAGGGTGAGACTCTCGGACTGGTAGGAGAGAGCGGCTGTGGTAAGACTACCACCGGACGTTCCATCTTAAGGTTATACGAGCCCACCGGCGGTAAGATCACATTTGACGGCAATGTGATCCTGGACGTTGAAAATAAAGTAAAGGTAGATATGCTGCCTTACCGTCAGAAGATGCAGATGGTATTCCAGGATCCTTATGCAAGTCTGGATCCCCGAATGACCGTAGGAGATATCGTAGGGGAAGCCATCGATATTCATAAGCTGGCTGCCAATAAAAAGGAACGTCATGATATGATCATCTCCATGCTGGAGAGAGTCGGACTGAACTCCGAGCATGCAAACCGTTACCCTCACGAGTTCTCCGGCGGACAGCGGCAGCGTGTCGGCATCGCGAGAGCACTGGCAGTCAATCCGCAGTTCATCGTCTGCGATGAGCCTATTTCCGCACTGGATGTATCCATTCAGGCGCAGGTGGTAAATATGTTCGAGGAGCTGCAGGAGCAGATGGGACTGACTTATCTGTTCATCGCCCATGACCTCTCCGTCGTAAAACATATCTCTGACCGTATCGGCGTTATGTACCTCGGTAAGATGGTAGAGCTGGCAGACAGCTATGAACTGGTAGCAAGAAGCCTGCATCCTTATACCAAGAGCCTGATCTCTGCAATTCCCATTGCAGATCCCGTGAAGGCAAGAGCAAGCAAACGTATTGTTCTGCAGGGAGATGTTCCCAGCCCCTTAAATCCGCCTACCGGATGCCGTTTCCGCACCAGATGTCCTTATGCGGATGAGTGCTGCGCACAGAAGGAACCCGAATGGAGAGAAGTGGAAAAGGGCCACTACGTGGCATGTCACCATGTGGAGAAGATCAATGCCTGAAATTAGGTATTGACAGCGAAGTAATTTAGCTGTTTAATATAAAACTATACAAAGCATAGTGCTTTTGTATGAAAAGAAAGAGGAGGATAACTTTATGAAAAAGAAGTTAGCTATGCTGCTCACCGCAGCAATGCTGGTAGGTTCTCTGGCAGCTTGCGGCAGCAGCGACAATGGTTCTTCTGCAACCGGCAGTGCAAGTGCTACAGATAGCGCAAAGACCGATGCAGCAGCAACCGAAGTAAGTACCGAAGGCAAACAGCTTACCGTTCAGATCGGTCCCGATCCCGAGACCATCGATCCCGCACTGAACAGTGCAGTAGATGGCGGTAATATGCTGCTTCACTCTTTTGAGTGTCTTCTGACCGTAGACCAGGATGGCAAGATCGCTCCCGGACAGGCTGAGACCTGGGAAGTATCTGAAGATGGTCTTACCTGGACCTTCCATCTTCGTGATGGATTAAAGTGGTCTGACGGCAGTGATCTGACCGCAGCCGATTTCGTATACAGCTGGAAGCGTGTATGCGATCCCGTAGTAGCAGCTCCTTATGCTGAGACTGTTCTGGGTATGGTTAAGGGCTTTGACGAGGCACAGGCAGGTGATCTGGATGCTCTGGCAGTATCCGCTCCCGACGCTAAGACCTTAGTTGTAGAGCTTTCCAATCCCTGCCCTTACTTCGAGTCTCTGGCAGCATTCGCTACCCTGAGCCCTGTTCAGCAGGCAACAGTAGAGGCTAACGGCGATGCATGGGCTACCGCAGCTGAGACCTATATCTCCAACGGACCTTTCTACATTACCGAGTGGGTACCCGGTTCTCACATTACTATGTCCAAGAACCCTAACTACTGGAATGCAGATGCGATTAAGCTTGGCAGCATCAAATTCGTACTGATGGAGGATTCCAACGCAGCTTATACTGCATACCAGTCCGGTGATGTACTGTTCATCAAGGATGTTCCTACCCAGGAGATCCCCAGCTTACAGGGTAACCCTGAGTTCCATGTAGAGCCTAACCTGGGAACTTACTATCTGTCCATGAACCTGGAAGATCCTGCATTCAAAGATGTAAATGTTCGTAAGGCTCTGAGCCTGGCAATTGATCGTGATTATGTAGCAAATACCCTGATGCAGGGAACCTACTCTCCTGCATACAACCTCGTAGGTGAGGGCTGGGTAGATACCGACGGCAGTTCCTTCAATGCAAATGCTAACGGTGGTCAGAGCTATATCTCCGATGATTTCGATGCTAACCTTGAGGAAGCTAAGCAGCTCTTAGCTGATGCCGGCTACCCTAACGGTGAAGGACTTCCTACCATCACATATACTACCAATGATGCAGGTTACCACAAGACTGTTGCTGAGTACTTACAGCAGGCATGGGGCGAGCTTGGTATTAACGTAGAAGTAAATATCGTTGAGTGGTCCAGCTTCACTCCGATGAGACGTAACGGTGAGTACATGGTAGCACGTAACGGATGGGTAGGAGATTACAGCGATCCTTCCAATATGTTAGACCTGTTCTGCACCGGCAACGGTAACAACGATGGTAAGTTCTCCAACGCTGACTTCGATGCAGCTATGGAGAAGGCAGCTTCCACCATGGATACCGCTGAGCGTTCCGCAGCTCTTCATCAGGCTGAGGATGTTCTGATGGAGCAGGTAGGATGCATCCCTGTTGCTTACTACAATGACTTCTGGCTGCAGAGCGAGAAGATCACCGGTATCTGGCATTCCGCTTATGGTTACTGGTACTTCATGTATGGTGACATCGCAGAGTAATCTTCGGATCTGATCATTCAGAATAAAAATAAAGGATCCCCGTGAGATTGTAAAGATTTCCGGGGGTTCTTTTTTGTGCCGTCTTTTCAGTACTGTATTGTAAAATGTTGTTGCAATTGTGTACAATATATGGTAATATAAAATCTGCTTGACATTAGGAGGTGTGAAATGGAAGCATTAAGAGTAGTAATCAACATAATTTTTATATTGGTATGTGTAGCACTGACAGTGTTAGTATTGATGCAGGAAGGTAAATCCGCAGGACTGGGTTCCATCAGCGGCGCTGCTGAGACCTACTGGGGCAGAAATAAAGGACGTTCCATGGAAGGTATGCTGGTGAAGATCACGAAGATTCTTGCAGTATTCTTCATGTTACTTGCAGTCGTACTGAATCTGAACGTATTTTAATCATTACGAAGGATGACACTCTTGTGTGCAGAGCATACAAGAGTGTTTTATTTATTCATAGGAAATTTTTTCCTATGAATAAATAACGCTCCGCAGGGATCGCACTGCGGCGGTTATGAAATATGTCGCAAAAGCGACCCGCCGCAGGCGGAGAATCTCGCAAGCGAGATCCTTTTTTATATTGAGAGAGGTTGCATGAGTAATAACGAAATCAGAGAAAAGAGAAAAAAAGTAATCTGTGATCTGGTGAAGGATGATTTTTACGTTCCGATGAAGGAAAAGGAACTGGCAATGTTTCTTCAGGTCGCAAAAGAAGACCGGGAAGAGTTTCGTGAGATTCTGCGGGAGCTTTTAGCGGAAGGAAAGCTTACCCTGACCGTAAAAGGGAAATATATGAAGTCCAACGGTAAGGTTCTGACAGGAACCTTTATCAGCAATGCCAAAGGCTTTGGATTTGTGGAAGTGGAAGGAAGGGACGAGGATCTGTTCATTCCGGAGGACAAGCAGGGCGGAGCATTCCATAAGGATACCGTGGAAGTGGCGCTTCTGCCTGCGAAGACCGGCAAACGGCAGGAAGCGCAGGTCATCCGTATCATTGCCAGGGGAATGACCCAGGTGGTGGGAACCTATGAGCAGTCCAAGAGTAATTTCGGCTTTGTTATTCCGGATAACACGAAGATAGCACAGGATATTTTCGTGCCGAAGGAGTGGTCGAAGGGGGCCATGACCGGACATAAGGTCGTGGTGGAGATCACCGGATACGGCACGAATACGAAGAGTCCTGAGGGCAAAGTCGTGGAGATCCTGGGACATATCAACGATCCCGGTGTAGACATCATGTCTATCGTACGTGGCTTTGACCTGCCGGTGGAATTTGGCGAGAAGCTCATGAACCAGGTGGAGAGGGTATCCCAGGAGGTATCCGAGGCGGACTGTGCCGGCCGCAGGGATCTGCGGGATGTGACCATGGTGACTATCGACGGAGAGGATGCCAAGGATCTGGATGATGCTGTCAGTGTATCCTTTGACGGGACTTATTACCACTTAGGAGTACACATTGCAGACGTGACGAACTACGTGCAGGAGAATTCCGCACTGGATAGAGAAGCATTAAAGCGCGGCACCAGCGTCTATCTGGTAGACCGTGTGATCCCCATGCTGCCCCATGCACTGAGCAACGGTATCTGCTCCCTGAACGAAGGTGTGGACCGCCTGGCATTAAGCTGCCTGATGAAGGTGGATGAAGAGGGCGAGATCGTGGACTATGAGATCTGCGAATCCGTGATCCGGGTCAATAAGCGGATGTCTTATACCGTGGTGAAAAAGCTGCTGGAGGAGCCGGAGTGTGTAGAGAATAACGCCTGTGCACCGGACGGAATCTCCGGGGAAGGCGCAGGAACCGGAACAGATTATTCTCAGTACCGGGGACTGCTCCCCATGTTCCAACAAATGGCTGAGCTTGCGGACAAACTGCGGAAGAAGAGACAGAAGCGGGGATCCATTGATTTCGATTTCCCGGAGTGCAAGATCCTGTTAGATAAGGAAGGGCATCCACTGGATATCAAGCCTTACGAGCGGAACGTGGCGACTATGCTGATCGAGGATTTCATGCTCGCAGCGAATGAGACAGTGGCACAGCATTTTTACTGGCAGGATCTGCCCTTCGTCTACCGTGTCCATGATGTACCGGATCCGGAGCGGATCCAGAAGCTGTCCACGTTCATCAGCAATTATGGCTATTACATGAAGGCGCTGGGGCGCAGGAACAGCAAGGTCTCCACGGAGGAGATCCATCCCAAGGAGATCCAGAAGCTGTTACAGAAGATTGAGGGAACACCCGAAGAGCCTATGATCGCCAGACTGACCCTGCGCAGCATGAAACAGGCAAAATACAGCACGGAGTGTACCGGACATTTTGGACTGGCATGTCAGTATTATTGTCATTTTACTTCACCGATCCGCAGATATCCCGATCTGCAGATCCATCGTATTATCAAGGAGCAGCTGAGGGGACGTCTGAAGGAAGAGAGAGTGGAGCACTATCGGGATATTCTGCCGGAGGTGGCTAAGCATTCTTCCGAGATGGAGCGCCGTGCCGATGAGGCAGAGCGGGAGACGGATAAGCTGAAGAAGGTAGAATATATGGAACAGCATATCGGAGAGGAATACGAGGGTGTGATCTCCGGTGTCACCGGCTGGGGCCTGTATGTGGAGCTGCCCAATACCGTGGAAGGCCTGATCCATATTTCCACGATTCCGGGCGACTATTATCACTACAATGAGGCAGCGTGTGAGATGGTGGGAGAGGCTACCGGACGTTGCTTTAAACTGGGAATGCCGGTACGGATCGAAGTGGAAGACTGCGACCGCTTTATGCGCACCATCAATTTCCGGCTGGTGGATCAAAGGAAAATGTCAGTTCATTGACAAATGTAAAAAATATAGTAAACTGTAACTGTTCAGAGCCGTTAAAAAGAAGCTCCACAGGAGCGTTTTGCGAATGGAGTTCTGAATAGTTATAAGGTTTTAAGAGGTAGCCATGGCAAAAGGAAAAGAGTCCCAGAAGCTGATCGCAAACAATAAAAAAGCATATCATGATTTTTTCATTGATGAGACCTATGAGTGCGGCATTGCCCTGCATGGCACGGAGGTAAAGTCCATGCGTATGGGGAAATGCAGTATCAAGGAGGCGTTCGTCCGCATTGAAGACGGAGAAGTATTCGTCTACGGAATGCATGTGAGTCCTTATGAGAAGGGGAATATTTTTAACAAAGACCCTCTTCGTGTGAAAAAGCTGTTGCTGCACAAGTATGAGATCAACAAGCTGTTGGGCAAGATCAAGGAAAAAGGGTATACATTAGTCCCTTTACAGGTATACTTTAAAGACGGTAAGGTAAAGGTAGAGATCGGGCTGGCACGTGGTAAAAAGCTCTATGACAAGAGAGAAGCCATTGCCAAAAAGGATCAGCGCAGAGAGGCAGAGAAGGAATTCAAGGTCCGCAATCTGTAATTTTCAGCTCTGTAATGCTTTAGCGCAAGTGCTTGACAGCCGTGATTCTATCAAGTATACTTGGCATGACAATTGAATAAGGGGTAGTAAAGGTTTCGACAGGGGTTTTGCAGCTGGAGAAGCGAGTCGCATGGTAATGCGTTAAATGGCCAAATTAAAATTAAACGCTAACGATAATTTAGCATACGCTGCCTAATGGCAGCAGTCGGCCCTAGGGCACTCACACCTTAGGATCCCGGCTTCAAACATGTGAGAAACGACATATGCAAAGCTTTGCGCATATGGGCGTAACATGAAGCTACTGAAATGCCCAGGGTGTTTATTCCCGGGGTGCGGAGGGAATGTCAAAGAATAAACTACACTCGTAGAAGGACAGGGAATAGGCTTTTGGACACGGGTTCGACTCCCGTCTACTCCACTAAACCGTAACAAGTCGAACACCCTGTATAACATTGTTGTATACAGGAATATGTTCTGCTTGGTTTCACAGAGGGAATGGTAATTGTGAGAACGGTTATTGTAGATAGAATCTACAGGAAAGCAGCGATATTGTAGGTAGGTGATTACACCTCGTACAGTATCGCTATTTTTTGTAGAAGCATCCCCATGCCTGACGGCACAGAAGGAGTAGGGATGCTTTGAAATTTTTAGAACAGTGCAAATAAAAGAAGAATATATCAAAAGGCAATCCTTAAAAAAACCACCTGCTATGCAGGTGGACAACAATCGCTTTAGCTTACAGTAAAAACCTCCAATGATATAATAGTGTTGGTTCGCCAACCGCACTAATCAAAGGAGGTATCCAAAGTGGATGTAAATAGTTTATCACACAGTAAAGTACAGTTTACAAGGGACTACACAGGGTAGGTATCTG
>ULXU01029270.1_pt1 | contig 16962 bp, 21 predicted proteins | sample 1961521 | NCBI WGS metagenome assembly ULXU01 (sample SAMEA4835845, study PRJEB28245) | human gut metagenome | biome: gut microbiome; material: fecal sample | place: Denmark | collected 2008
GCCTGGCCTTTGAGCAACTGCACAGCTTCGTGCACCTGCTGCTCGGTCGCCCCCTCATTGAGGCCGAGCAGCGCTAATGTTTCTTTCTTCATACTTTTTTTGTTGTTATTGTTATTATTGACCTCTGGCCTGCTGCCGTCGGCGTTGTCTTTTGTCAGTTCCAGAAGAGGCAGCACTTCGCTGGCCTCACCTGCTGCAAGCGTCAGAAGCTGGCCGCTGTTCGTCAGCTGCAACGCGTCGTCGTTGCCGCCAATATCCACGATGCTGACTTCGGTAAGCTTTGAGCGCAAAACCGTGGCACGGGTCTGACCTGGCAACAGGTGCGCAGGGTCGACCGATGTCTCTATAATGTCAATGCCCGCGCTGCACATCTTCAAAAAACCGTTTTCCCATTTGTCAGCTATCTGCTTGGCAAACGGGTCGTTTTCGTCAAATACGGGGGTACCTTTCAGGGCGTCGCCCTCAAAACGCAGGTTTTCCACGCGCCCGATAGGCAACGGGCTGCCGCTCCCAAAACTGCGGCGGTGCATCCATAGCAGTACAGGATTTTTTTTGTACTGTTCTATGTCGATGCCTGCCGTCATTACACGGCTGCCGTAACAGTTCAGGCGGCTGGTGCTGATAATCATGTCTTTTGCCATTCTGTCCTTGTTTTTGGGGACGGTGGTCTGGCAGCGCGGCACAAAAACCCATTTTATTGTGCACCTGTGCGCTGCCTGCCGTTCCGTCGGTCGTTCATTATCTACATGTGGGTTGTTGCGGGGGCAGGAATCGAACCTACGACCTGGAGGGAATGAGCCTCCCGAGCTACCGCTGCTCCACCCCGCGGCATAATCTGCGGGCAAAATTGCTAATGTTTCAACGACCCCACAAAAAGAGTGTAAACTCTTGACACTCTTTTTTCTGCATTCACTGTTTATGCAGAATTTTGCAACGATGTAACAGTATTAACCGCGGCGGTGCATGCCACTTGCCGCCTAAAAGCATTTGCGTATGAATGACTAAAAAGGAACTCGAGGAAAAAAAGGACTATGCCCGCATACTGTTCATGCAGGGCGACAGTCAAAAGGTAATTGCGGAAAAGACAGGTATTTCCGCACAAACTATAACAAAATGGGTCAAGGCGGACGGCTGGTCAGAACAGAGGGCAGCGCAAAGTATAACACGCCCAGAACTTGTAAACAAGCTGCTGCGAACGATAGACAAGATGCTTGAGAGTGTGAACGATGACCCGCAGGCTATTAACGGCCTGGGCGACAAACTTGCCAAATTCTCGGCCACCATTGAAAAGCTGGATAAACACACCAGCATTGTGGACGTGATCGAGGTGTTTATGGCATTCAGCAAATGGCTGCAATTCCAGGCACAGTTTGACGAAGAGATAACGCCCGAACTGTTGAAGACAATAAACAGGTACCACAACCAATATATTGACTACCTGATGCAAAACAAACTTATTAAGTGATATGCCAAATTACGACAAGCTGACAAAGAAAGAAGCCCTCGAGCTGTGGAAACAGCACTGCGAAACGGTGCAGACCGCCACTGTGATAGGAACGGGCGAAACAAATGCGCAAAGAGAACAGCGCATCAAGCGCGTGCGCGCTGACTACGCGGCTTTTGTCGATTACTATTTCCCGCATTACACACAGAACCCCCAAACGGGCGTGCAGACCCCCTGCGCGCCCTTTCACATTAAGGCGGCCAACAAGGTGAAAAGCGAAAAAAACCTGCGTGCGGAGTTCAGGTGGCACCGTGGCGCCGCAAAATCCACACACATGGACATATTTATCCCCATGTGGCTGAAATGCCAGGAACGGCGCGAAATTAACGTCATGGTTCTGGTGGGTAAGAGTGAAGACAACGCCAATACGCTGCTCGCCGACTTACAGGCCGAATTGCAGTATAACCAGCGTTATATTAACGACTTTGGCGAGCAGTACAACAATGGATCCTGGGAAGAGGGGCAGTTCATCACAAAGGACGGCACAGCCTTTTTTGCCCGTGGCCGCGGACAGTCGCCCCGTGGTCTGCGATACCGCAGCCACCGTCCTGACTACATAGTCATAGACGACCTCGACGACGACGAACTCTGCGAAAACCCCAGCCGCGTGCAGAAGCTTACGGACTGGGTGACAGAAGCCCTTTTCGGTGCCCTGGACGGCGGCCGAGGACGCTTCATCATGGTGGGCAACCTTATTTCCAAAAATTCGGTACTGCAAAAGTTTTCCGAAAAAAAGGGGGTGTTCTTGTCGCAGGTGAACATCCTGGACAAGGACGGCAACGTCTCATGGGCGGCAAAATGGACACGCGAAGAGGTGCAGGCCATTGAGGACTTCCAGGGGTACCGCTCATTTCAGAAAGAGTACATGAACAACCCGATCGTCGAGGGCGCCGTGTTCCGCCAGGAATGGATAAGGTGGGCAAAGCGTCCTGCATGGCGGCAGTTTGAGGAATTTGTCCTGTATATCGACCCGTCATGGAAAAGCACGCAGAAAAACGACTACAAGGCCGCAAAGCTGTGGGGTAAGATTAAGGGCGGCCAGCTGTGGCACCTGCGCGCTTTTGTCAGACAGGCTACCGTGGCAGAGCTGGTGCGCTGGTGTTATGACCTATACGAGTGGGCACAAAAAAACGGCATAGCCATAAAGTTCTATGTCGAGGCCAACTTCATGCAGGACATGTTTATGGACGACTTCAAAAAAGAGGGTGACATTCGCGGCTACCAGCTGCCCATTTTGGGCGACAAACGAAAGAAGCCTGACAAGTTCCAGCGTATTGAGGCCAGCGCCGCACTGTGGGAGCGCGGTTTTGTTTTCTACGACGAAAGCCAGAAAGACGACCCAGACACCCAGCGTGGACTTGACCAGACCCTTGCATTCCAGAAAGGTATGCGCGGACACGACGACGCGCCCGACGCCGACGAGGCCGCTATCAGCATACTGCAAAAGCATTCACGTATAACTAACTTTCAGCCGTCTTTCGGGCAGCGGCGTAACGCAAAAAATGTAACATGGTAGTAAAGTTCTTATTTAAGCTTATCCGCGCCACACTGTTTGAATGGCGCCTGAAACGTGCACAGAAGAAAGCGCAGAAAGATGCAAACCTGTACCGCAGGAAATTCCTTGTCATGGTAATGGACGGAAAGCCCGTTGTCGTGTCCATGCAGGGCATTAAAGACCTTATCCGACGCCGACGCTTTGCAAAGGGATTTACGGCCGAAAAAGCCCGCAAAATAGCCCTTTTTGAAGCAAATCCGCAACCAATTAAATAATAGCACTATGTTTCTGACAGATGAAGACTACAAGGCCGTATGTGACGACTTCGAGTTTGAACAGATACAGGCCAACACAACGATACGGCAGCAGGCCGAAGTGGCGGCCATGGAAAAGATAGCCAGCTATACGCGCGACCGCTACGACATGGAAAAGGCTTTTGCCGCAGAGGGCAAACACCGCAACCCTATGCTGGTGGAGTGCGCCGTAAACATTGCACTCTACACCATGGTACACCGACTGCCGCAGGCCATGGGCAGCGAACGGCGCGAACAACTGTACGAAGACAGCATAAAATGGCTGCGTGACGTACAGGCGTCAAAAGCCACGCCCGACCTGCCCAAATATGTGAGTGAAGACGGCGACACAGATAGCCACAACCCTGTGCGCTTCGGCTCCGCCATTGACAAGGTAAGCTCGTGCACATGGTAATTTAATAACCGTTTAATATCCGTTAAATGAATATCTTAAAAAGAATAGGAGGCGCCATTACAGGCGACAGGAAATACACGGCCAACGACATGCGACGTCTGGCCGAATTTGTCCGCAGCCGTGAGGGGCGACGGCTGACGGCAGAGCTTATACGCCAGACCGACTCCCTGACCAAAAAGGATGTAGGCATGTGGCGCCAGGCATGGCAAATGGCCATTAACGTGGACAACCCCAAACGGCAGAACCTTTACGACATTTACACGGACTGCATGGTCGACGGACACCTCCAGGGCTGTATAGGACAACGCAAAGGCATGGTGCTGCGGCAGAAGTTCCGCCTCGTTACGGCCGACGGCAAAGAGAACGAAAAGGCTACGGCCATTTTTGAGCGCGAATGGTTTAACGACTACTGCGGCCTTGCCCTCGACTCACGCTTCTGGGGGCATTCGCTCGTGCAGTTCGGTGATATTGTGAAGACAGACGACGGTTTGAGCTTTTCAGGCGTCGAGCTGGTACCGCGCAAACACGTATGCCAGGAACATGGCATGCTGCTGCGGAACATGGGCGACGATTGGCGCAGCGGCATACCATACCGCGAGGGTGAGCTGGCCAGCTGGTGCCTGGAGATAGGCAAACCCTACGACCTTGGCCTGCTGCTCATGTGCGCACCGCAGTGCATAAGCAAAAAGAACATGCTCGGCTTCTGGGACATGTTCGGTGAGATATTCGGCGCGCCCATGCGTATAGCCAAAGCGACGACCACCGACGACAGCGAAAGAAAGAAGATCGAGGACGCCCTGGAGAACATGGGCAGCGCCTTTTGGGGACTGTTCCCAGACGGAACGGAAATAGACATTAAGGAAAGCAGCCGCGGCGACGCGTACAACGTGTACGACAAGCGCGTGGACAGGTGTAACAGTGAGCTTTCAAAAGGCATACTGAACCAGACCATGACCATAGACGCGGGCAGTTCCCTTTCACAGTCTGAAACACACCTGGACGTCTTCGAGAATGTCATTGAGGCCGACAAAAAAATGCTGGCCTACAACATCAACGACCACCTGCTGCCGTTCATGAAGCAGCACGGCTTTCCTGTGTCTGGCCTGCGCTTTGAATGGGACGACGCGGCAGCGTTCACCCCGTCGGAACAGCGCGAAATAGAACGCGTGCTCCTGGAATACTACGAAATAGACCCGCAGTATTTCATCGACAAATACAACGTGACCATTACAGGTGTGCGACAGGCAAAGACACAGCCAGACGCTTTTTTCGAGTAAGCCCCGCGCATAATGCTGTACTGCGCGAAAAATACGGGGCATTCCACACAGCACTGCAAAGGCTATACGACGACGGCGAAACGGTACAGCTGGCCGCCGACGACATGCCCAGCTTTGACCGCAACGTCTTCGACGCTGTGGCAGACCTCATTTACAAGGCTGGCGGCTTCAATATCGAGCAAATAAAGGATCCCGCCGCACGCAAGCTGATACAGGAAACAGTGTCGGCCATTGAGCAGGGCATTAACACTGCACTGCCCGTGGACGTGCCCGACACGCTGCGCTATGCCCTGGAAGAAAACGGTTTTATCTTTTCTGGCTTCAAGACATTCCACGCCATGCGTGAAATAGGACTGTCCATGCTGACAGAAAAAGGACAGATAAAGCCTTACGCCGACTTTCAGGCCGACGTGTTGAAGATAAACGCAAAGTATAACACCAACTATCTGTATGCCGAATATAAGCAGGCCATAGGCTCCAGCCAAATGGCAGCCAAATGGGCAAAAATGCAGGACGACGGCGACCGCTACCTGTTGCAGTACCGCACTGCACAGGACGACCGCGTGCGTGAGGATCACAGAATGCTGGACGGCATTACACTGCCCATGTCCGACCCGTTCTGGGACAAATACTACCCGCCAAACGGCTGGGGCTGCCGCTGCACGGCAGTACAGGTGCGGCGTGGCAAATATGTGGAAAGCGACCCAGAAAAGGCCATGCAGCTGGGAGACAACGCAACAGCAGAAGCAAAACAGCAGATGTTCCGTTTCAACCCAGGTAAGACAATGCGCCTATTCGGAACAAAGCACCCGTATTTCAAGGCTCCCAAAGAGGTAAAAAACGCCATTAACGGCTACACACCTGCCGAATGGACACCCAAAACAGTGAAACAGGCAGAGCAGTTTTTTACAGACAACCTCGGCGTGAACTGTGCACTTGACGGCTTTACTTCCAAAAACATGGAACAGATAGAGGCTATTTACAGAAGCGTGGAGGAACATTTCCAGCGGTTCCCAGAACTGAAAAAGGAAACGCGGTTTGTCGGCTCCATACGCGGACGCATTAAGTTGCTGACCGAGGCCAAACTGCAAGAATATAAAAAGAACTACCCGACCATGGACGAGGAAACGCTTAAACGCTGGGCTGCACAGTGGGCAAGGAAAACAGGAAGCTGCCGCAACTGTTACGCATATTCACACGGCGCGGCAAAAGATATGGGGTTAAGCGGCATTTGCTTCAATACCTCGTGGGCTGGCGAAAAGATAGACAAGTCGCTGCAAAACGACTGCAAGTCCAAATGGCACCCACCTGGCTGCGGAACGGTAAAGGCTGTTTTTGACCATGAGCTTGGCCATGAGATAGACAGGCTTATCGGACTGCGGACAAACAGCGATTTTTTGAGCGTTTACAATGAGCAGCGCGCAAAAGGCAGGGACAACATCATCGACAACCTGTCCAAATACGGGACGACCAACACGGCTGAATTTATTGCAGAGGCATGGTCGGAATACCTCAATAACGAAAAACCGCGGCCAATAGCGGCTGCGGTCGGTATGCTGATTAAGAAAATCTATGCAGAAAAATATCAGTCTGCTGGCGCGTCTTCGTCAAAGCCATAGACACGCATTGTGTCACGCTGTTTGTCGGTCTCAAAGACATAGTTGCCTTTCTGCCCAGGCATGACAGACGCGTGCCCCTCTGGATTTTCAAAGACTTCCAGGGGGATTATATCAAAGGCGCGGCACGTTATGCCCTTGATGAAGTGTTTGCAGTCCTCACACAGGTAGGGACGTTCCTCTATTTTGTCAACTAAATGTGTCATACCGCAAAAGTACACAATTTAATCGTTTATCAACCATTAAAATACAGAAAAATGAAAGAAAAGATGATTATCACCACCGAATTGAGCAAAAACGACGTTTCTGGCGTGTTTTTTCTCATGGGTATGGAATTGACCGACGACATGTGGGAAAAGCTGTCAGAACGCCCCATTTTGACCGATTTAAGCCAATTTGACCAGACGGAACGCCAGCAGGTAAAGTTTATGCTTGCCACCCTGGCATTATCAAGCATAAAAGGCCATGATTGACCCCGCAAAACTGAAAAAAAACATCATTTCCGACATGAGGGTTGAGCTTTCCGAAGAGTTCGACAGAAACTTCACCCGCAAGGCGTTTTTTACCGAAAAATGGAAGAAGCGCCGAAACCCTCACGCCCTTGGCTCGTTGCTGCTGGTAACAGGAACGCTGCGCCGTTCTATCGACTGCCAGGAAACAGACAAGGGCGTACGCTTCACCTCGCAGGTACCCTATGCCACACTGCATAATGAGGGCGGAAAGGGAAGCGTAACGGTCAGGCAACATGTCAGGAAAGGCAAGAAAGGAAAAACCCACGTTGTCCGACAGCACACACGGACTGTGAACGTGCCGCAACGTCAGTTTATCGGCGACGGAGAAGACACACGGCGCATCGTTGGCAGCATCATAGCAGACAACGTGCGGCAATACAACGACGAACTTGTTAAAACTTTGAGAAAATGAGAAAACAGCTGTTTTTTGCCATTGCGCACCGTATCAAGGAACAGGTGCCAGGCATCAAGTTTATAGACCTGTGGAACGAACACATGGCAGAAATCACACAAGCAACCGCGTGGCCTGTGCCCTCGGTCTTTGTGGAGTTTGAACAGTACAACGTAAAACAGTGTGCCAACCATATATGTATGGCCGACGTACCTGTCCGCCTGCATATCATTACACGCACCAAAAACTACACGGGTGGCATCGACGACAAGCGCATCGAGGACGCCCTGGACTATTTCGACCTGATAGACCAGGTGCATGCAGCCATGGCCACACTGTCGGGCGAAAACTTTTCTACGTTCATGCTGACGGTATCGGCCACCAACCACAACCACGCAGAGCTCATCGAAAGCGTGGAGCGCTATGTCACGCGGACGCAGTTCATAGCTGGCGGACGCAAGGCACAGGCCACACCTCTGTCGTCAATATCGATCGGCGGGAAATAGACCAAACAAGGCCGCCAGAATGCTGACGGCCTTGCTTTGTCAAGGGTTGAAAAAATCTGCGAACAAATCAAGTTGTGCAGGTGACGGCGGGGGCGGCGGAGGGGTCGGTATATTCAGATAATTCAGGTAAGTTCTGTAACACATCGGGTAAATGGGGTAAATATACTTTTTCCACACAGCCTTGTAGCATTTCGCGTTATTTCCCGCCTCATAATACTTTTCTGTTATCATTCTTATGCGCTGCACTCGCTCCAACGTGCTTTTATAGTGTCTTTTGCCTCCCATTTACCGAAATTTTCATATCTTTGTGCAGTCTTTTACACATCGGGTGCGCGTGCTTCTTGGCTTCGGCTACGGGGCGCGCTTTTTTATGCTCTCCAGATACATGGCTCCGCTACATTACGTCGGTGACTGAAAGAGGTATGACGTGCCAGCCTTTGTCGTCCTTATACTCGGCGCGGATATACTGCTTTGTCTCGCTCGGCTGGTAGCTTTCCTCAATGATTTTCACGCCCTCTATGAATGTCTCGTCGCCCGTGTCCTCGGCCATTTTGCGAAGCTGCAACACGCGCGAAGCTTTCAGCGTGCCTTTCTGGTCACGCGACAGCAGGCGGAGCACCGCATTCACCAGCGCGCGGCTGTTGTCGTCCTTTGCCATGCTCTCAATGTACTTTCGTACCATGGCAATGCCGTCCTCTACCGTGTCACGGTAGGCATCAATAGTGTTTACACCCAGCGTCAGGCGCATAAGGCCGTCAGAGGTCGTAAAAGTGTGGCTGTGCTGTCCTGCCTGCGTCAGGCTCATTACGTCCTCTTTCATGGCTAAAACAGCCCTGAAATTGCTGAAAACGGTGTTTTTTACCGTCTTAATCTGCTCCGACAGGCTCATAAGCTCTGGTATGGCCAACTGCACCTGTTCATCCACGATCTGCGCATAGGCCTGGCGGTTTTCTTTTCTCCGCTCCATGCGTGCCTTTCGCTCCTGTTCTGCCTTAAAGGCTGCAAACTGTTCCTGTTCCTCTGCCGTCATTTCGACGGTCGTTCTTGCTTTTTCGTCCATTGTTTTACTTGTTTTATCGGTTGTTAAACTCTTATTAAATGCCTGTTAAATGGCCTATTTGTAAGCCCAGAACAGCAGGCATACAAACAGTATTTGCATGACCTGCCCCACAAGACCACCCAGGACTGTGGCCAGAATGTCCAGCCAGTCCCATTTTCCGCCCCATGCGCGGTCTTTATACTCCATGCCGACGGCAACACCTGCGGCAAAAAGAAGCGTGCCCACAAAGCCGCAGAAAATGCCGTAAATAAAATGCTCCTTTCGGTTGCTTTCCGTTATCCAACTCATAATGTTTGCTTTTAATGGTTAAACACTCATTTAATACTATTTTGTGGCTGTTCAAACAGCACTTTAATGCCGCATGAGCTGGCCACGTCAAGCTCCAGCTTTGCGCCTTTCGACAGTTCCCAACCGCGCAGCATGTATATAGCCTCGCAGCCCAGCAGCAGCATGATGTCCGCGCGCATGTGCTCTGTCCAATGTGACGACTGCGGTACACCGTTGTTGAACGGGTTTACAGGGCACCAGCCCTGACGTGCCAGATGTTCCTCGGCCTTGCCGAATGTCTCCATGCGCTCCTGCAAATCATGGTGCGCTATGGCGCCGCTGATATATACCAGCGGGCGCGCCTCGATTGTCTGTTGTTCTTTCTCTTTTGTCATTCTGTTTACTTTTATTGTTGTTCGTCTTCGGTTAATTCAAACTTGTATTCTTGCATGTCAGCTTCACTGTTGCACCATTCTGCCAGCTCCCGCAAAAACCATATAAAGTCGTCAGTTTCCAGCTCCATGGTGGCCTCTTTTATGTGCCGCTGTACCTCACGCATCATAATGCTTTTTCCCATTGCCGTTTATGTTTTGCGTCCCGTTTTCAGTCTTATACAGCAGAAATATTTTCCCGCTGGTGATGTCGTCCACGGCGTCGCCGTCCTTGACTTTGTTGTTAAACAGATACACCAGGTTGCGCAACCGCTCCTTGGGTATCTTGTTGAAGTCGTCGTATTTTGCCGCACGGCAGGCTATGGCCTTAATGATTGTGGCGTTGCTCTTGCGCCCGCACATTTTCAGCCAGCTGCCTATGGCCGCCATGCACTGCTTTCGTAGCTTGTCGCACTCCTTATGCTTGCTGTCGCTGGCCTGCTTTGACAGCTTGCCGCAGATGTCCACAAGGTCGTGCGTGTCTATGTCGCGGCTACTCTCGACGCCGTAGCTTTCTATTAGGGTCTGCTTCTCGTCGGCCGTCATGCCCAGGACTGTGCACAGGGTGTGAAACTTTTTCAGAAGTCCCCTGTGTATGCTGTCCATTGTCTTGTTCTCTGCCATTGTCGTAAATTTGAATGTTTCTAAACGTCTGCCCAATATTCACGGGCGCCCTGTTCCCATATAATGAAGTCAGCGCCGCCCTCTCCTTTCTCCGAGTCCTCGTAGCGGGTAGTGGCAAATGCTTTGTAACCCTCCACGCGTATTTTTATGTCCGCATCATAGCGTATGTTCTTGGCCATGTTGCCCTTGGGCTGGCCTTTGTCCTCGTGTGCGATGAAGATAAACAGCACGTCGGGGTTGTCGTCTTTCAGCTTGTTGTAGTCGCGCCAGGTGAAGCCGATCCAATAGTTCACGCTGTCTATTACCACGATGTTGGGGCTGTTCTTTTTGCCCATGCGCGCCCGTATGTCCTTGAGGCTCTCCTTTTCCAGCAGCACGATTTTCGAGCCTGCCTCTTCCATGCCTACGCGCTCCCAGGCTTTTTGCAGCGACAGGCTCAAACCCTGCTCCAGGCTGTTGTACGCCACGCGACCAAAATTCGTCAGGTATTTGCAGAGCTGCATCACGTAGGTGGTCTTGCCGCTCCCGCTGCCCCCGTATATCAGCCACGCGCCGCGAAGTTCTGGCCGCCCCAGGCTTGCAAGCCACGCCCCTGTAAAAGGGGCTGTTTCAAACTTGGCCTGCATTACGTTCTTATTACTTATAGCCCTGCGCATAGCGTTCAATCTTCTGTTATTAAATGTATTGTAAGATACGGAACGCCGTTAATGGAACTTACTGTAATGGTGGAATCGGTGCAGCGTATATTATGTGTAATGCCCAAACGCTCTAATGAGTTCCTACGCTTATATGTAAAGTCTTCCAGATACGACAAAACGGCGGCCAACATAGCGTATCTTTCCACGTCAGGATAACTTCTTTTCCTATCAAAGGGAAACGTTGCTAACACAGCCAGCAGCCAAATTGGCTGCCTCTTGCTGTGTTTTTCAATGACGAAACGTGCCATTACTGTGCACCCCCTTTCTTTTTGGCTGCCCAGACAGCGCGTTTCACACGGCGCAGGTCGCTTTCACTCTCTGCTATGATTTTCTGTATTTCGGCAGGATCCACAACTCCGTTCGCCTTGCACACGGCTGTGATGTCCTCGCCGTTTATCACTTGAAGCTGCACGAACTTGCGACCTATGCGGCTGAAAATTTCCTCATAACCTTTCTTTTTCAGGCGCACACCACGCTCTATGCGGTTTTTAAGGTAATCAGTGGCCACCAGCACTATGCCGCAGTGTCCCTCGAGGCTGTTGTATAGACTGATAAAGAAGTAAAGCACCTGGTCGCGCAGCTTGTCGGCCTCGTCCAGAATGATAAGCGGCGCGTCGGCGCTGTTCAGGGCTTCCACTATGGTGTCCATTTGCTCGCTTACGCTTCCCGCCATGTCTCTGCCCATGGCGCGCAGCAGCTTGTTTATGAATGTCGGGCGGTTCCAATACTCGCTGCACATGAGGTGATACACGTTGCGTTTGCCAGCTGTGTAGCTCTTTATGGCCTCGGTCTTGCCGCAGCCTGCGAAGCCCGTAATGGCCAGCACCAGGCTTTCCTCGCGTGCCTGCTCCATTAAGAACGTCATGCGCTTGTAGGCCTGCGTCTTCACGATCTGCCATTGCGTCGTGTCGTGGCCTATCTGTGCCGCAACGGCACGCCACATGTCGTCGCTTATGGTGTCCCAATCACCTGACAGCATCTTGCTGACGGTCGCGGTGCTGGTTCCGTTCAAACTTCTGGCGGCTTTGTTCTGGCTGCCCATTTTCTCGCAGTATTCTTTGAGCCTCTGCGCGATCAGGCTCTTTTCGTCCTTTGTCATATCGGTATGCTTTTATGTGTTGTTAGAAAATATCAAAGCTTTCTGCCTCTTCCTGCCAGCCTGTCGGCATGCCTGGTGTCGGCTCTACGGTCTCATAGTTCACCTCGGCTATTTCGGCCGCGCTCAAACGCTTCTGTGCGGCTGGCAGCTTGTGTTGTCCCTGGCTGTTCACCAGCAGCAGCCTGCCCAGCAGGAGGGCGTCCTGGCTCTCGGTCTCACCGATAAGCCTTTCTACATTTTCGTAGGCCTCGGTCAGCTTTTCGGTGACATGGTTTTCAAGCTGCTTGTTGAAGTTGTGGACAGCGGCCAGCTGCTCGGCGTCTCCAGCCTTTCGCTCGGCCAGCGCCATGGGCTGCACATACTTTTCTTTGAGCATGTAACGGCGGCTGCCGTCTTCGTTCACCGCCAGCACCTCGCCCAGGTCGTCGGGGTCATAGCGTACTGCCCATTTTTCGCCTGCATGCTCCCTGAACGTCATGTCCCAGCAGTCATAATCGCGCTTTATTCCCAGCAGTGTGGGGCGCAGGCCGCAGCCCTCCAGCGCGTTGGTCAGCCCCGTGGTGGCTCCGAAATAAAGCAGGTAGTCTTCGCGTGTCAGCGGCAGGCGGCGTTCTTCTGGCAGGTTACCCAGCATCTGCATGAATTGTTTGTACTTGCTGGCTCTCTCAAAGGCCATTGTGCGGTGTATCTGTTCACGCAGTCCTGCCTCGTCGGGGAAACTGTGCCGCAGCGCGTTCAGCGCCTCACTGTTCGGCTGCCGTTTCGGGTTGGTCGTCACGCCGAAGCCCGACCAATTATCAAACTTCTGGCAGTACGTCTTATTCAAGTAGCCAAAGTAAGGCTCCACCACTTTGGCCTTGGCGTTCTTTACGCGCGCAGGTGTCAGCTTCTGTGCTGAAACAAGATAAAGCTCCTGCATGCTCTTTATGCCGTAGTGGTCGCATTGCAGCTGGTTGCTGCGCAGCATCTGGCCTGTAAGTTCCTGGCTGTGCTTGGCTGCATTGCGCAGCGCTTCGGTGATAAGGGCGGGGGTTTCGTGTGTGCCTATGGCGTAGCCTATGGGGTAGTTGCAGCACGGATCCAACACTACCTCAAGCGTCAGGCGGTTGCTGTATGTCGTCACGCGCTGGCCTTTCTTGTTTTCGGTCGTCTGCTGGTAAAGCAGCTCCACTGTCCAGCCGTCCAGCGTCCACATGAGGAACGGCGCCGACGGCCTGCGTCTCTTCACCTGCATGGTGCGTTCGTTGCGGAAGTTCGTAGCCCCGCGGCGACCCGCAGCGGTCAGCAGGTCTAATTTTTCGCGCCATACGGCCACGGTGCTGGGGCTTATCTGCGGCCAGCCTTTCACGTCGGCCACTTTATTGTAGCGCGCAGCCACGTCCGTGTCGGCCAGGTTGTTGTGATGTGAAAGCAATACCACAAGAGCGGACTGCTGCTGTTCGTCCAGCACCTTGGCCGCGTTCTTATTCTGGTACTTCTTGCTGATCATACATTCATAGCCCTGCTGCTGGTACTCCTGCCACTTCATGTGCAGGCGTCTGCGGCTGTTCGGCAGGCTGTTCGGCCAGCGGTCTGACAGGCGCGGCAGCGCAGCTGCGGCCTTGCCCCAGAACTCGCCCTGGTTCATACGTCTTTTGCTTTGACGCATTCGGTGGCTGTTAGCTCTCTCCAGCAGCTGCCCGAACGCGTTAAGTATAGCACAGTTGTTGGCATATTCCTGCTGCTTGTCTGTTGTCAGGTGGCGACCGTCCGCCAGCACATAGTCGCTATAAAACTGCATGGCCTTTCCGTCAGGCTCTACACTATCAACAAATGGCTTGCTTTCTGCTCGTTCTTGCAGGTCGGGAAAGCGGCGGTAAACTTCGGCGCGGTATTGTACGGGCAGGCTTTCCACAACATACAGCGCGCTGGTGCCGTAACACGCACGCCGTACCTGCGTAATTTTTCCGCGGTGTCTCAACAGCTTTACGTTGGCTGCTGACATTATGCCGTCGGTCAGTTCCGCATGGCTGATGCAAAGCATATTATTATACATTTCCATACCTACCTCCCCGTCGTTATCTTACATACACACCACACAGCGCTATGGCTTCCTGCTGTATTTTTTCTAAATCACTGACATATACATTGTCCCAGCTCTTCACTATTTCGCTGCACTTCAACAGGTCGACGTGACTGTTATTCTTGTTAGCCTCTATCATTACGTCGTTGGGGAAATACTGCCGCATGAAGTTGTCCGCGTCGTGTATTGTCTCAATAGCAGGCAGCAGCATGATTATTACGCCCCCTTTTTCCTGCGCCACTTTCCTGATTTTCTTACTTGTCTGGCTGTTGTTTTTGAACGACAGCGCACGCCATACACTCATGGCAGTTGTGTTAAACATTTTGACCAGCTCCTGGCGGGTCTTCTGCGAAACTTCGATTTGTCTTCTTACGTTCGTCATATCTTTTACTTTTACGGGTTTATAATCTTTCGTTTCGGCCTTTTTTAGTACCTTTGGCCACAGTGTTATAAATAACAATGTTGCAAAACTACGCATTTTGTTACAATCAACAAAATTTTCTGCGAAAATAATTCGCAGTTTGTGAATATTTAGCAAGATATATGGACAAAAAAAACATCTTATCAGAACTTATAAAGCATTATTCAGACGGCAATAAAAGTAAGTTTGCCAATATGTTAGGAGTTTCTCCTCAAGCTATAAGCACCTGGGAAAAACGCAACACTTTTGATATTGAGTTAATTTACGCAAAATGCGAAAACCTAAATGCTTCATGGCTGCTTACAGGAGTAGGCAATATGCTGAATACAGAGAAAAAGAAAGAACAGACAAGTGGCGATCCGATTATTGACAGACTTCTTGGCATAATTGCCGAAAAAGATGAACTTATAAGACAGCAGGCCGAAGATATAGGCCAACTTCGCGAGCAGATTGAACAGCTTAAAATGCGTTTGCAAAAAAATGCTTCCAATGCAGGCACGTCAGGTATTGCCAATGCAGGATAGTCGGGTGGTCGTTATGGGCATCCAGACACATTAACAATAAATCAAATTTATAAATTTAAGACTATGGTCACAGTTGTTATAATCATGATTTCTATATGGGTTGCTTGGAGTATCTACAAAGATTTCAAAAAGCGCAAAGCAGCCCGACAAATTGAGAACAGACACAAGCGGATAGAAATTAGAGGCGAACGATTAGAAAGACACAGACGTATATGGTCGGTGTTATTTTTTATAAATTCGTTTAATACTCTGGAAGAACGAATGAAAGCGGGGCAGCCTACAAAAAAAATGATAAAAGACTTTGAGGACGCAAAAGCGGCTTTATTTGAATACAAACCGAATAAAGATGAAATAAAAACGGCTATAAGATTTTGCAAAATTGAATATGTCAGGGGGAAATGTTCACATCAGCTAACAACATCCGACATACAAAGCATAATAGACATTTATACATTCGCAAAAATACCTACTAAAATTGCAGAATGAGCGCAAAAACGCTTTTTTCTGCGCGTTAAATACCCGTTAAACACCTGCAAGTAACTGAATATCAATATAAAATACCCTTATTTTATGGGGTATTTTTACTATGCGTTAAACGGAATTAAAGGGGTACATTCTCCGCGTTTTTGCCGTTTTCCACCTCGTTTTTTTCCATTAAAGGGGTCTATGCTTGCAAAAATTTACCCCCCCAAGTGTAACCCCAACAGTAACCCCAACCCCATTTTTTGCTATTTTTCGGGGTCGCCAGGAACACCAAAAGTGCACCGTTTTTACCCTTTTTTTTGTCGTTCGTCCTGGTGCCGTTTAACACCCCATTTAACACCCCGTTAAACGCCTGGCTTTCGCAGGATCCGCAGCTCTGTGTCGCGCCAACGTACCTCTTTCCCTGCATCTGGAAGCCCTGCACGCGCCTTTTGCCGTTGCTTTGCCCGCCGTCCATGCGCATATATGGGGCACAGCTGCCCAGATAAGCCCGAAAACAGCCGTTTCAGCGCCTTTCTGTCGCCGTTCCGTGCCATTCTGCACCGCACAAAAAAAGAGCCGCCAGGCGCCCGTTTCTCGCGGTCACGCCCAGCAGCTCCCATGTCTTCACCCGTCAGCCGATCAGCTGTCAAAGCTCCACCATATTGCCGTATCAATTAAACCAGATTAAAGCGTCGTTAAACCAGAATTAAAGCTGCATTTAACGGTCGCACGCCCAGAATTAAACCCAAATTCAACCAAATTCAACTTTTTGCTCGTTTCGTTTTATCGTCTCACTACCCGTAAAACGCACATAACTGACTGATACACAAACTATCGCGCCATATTCATGGACATACACCCTTTGCTCGTTTCGTTTTCATGCCCATACATTGCCGCACTGTGCGTCTCCTGCAAGGAGGGGGACGATGCCGCCACCCGTTTCAGCTTCTCGCTGCCCGAGGTGGTCTCGGTCGGCTCGACTACGGCCGACGTGAGCAGCCGGGCCGGGTTCACGCTCAACGACTACCCGGGACTCGAACGGGGCTTCGCCTACGGCCCGGCCGATGAGGCTGCCGAAGGCTACCGGACGGTGAAGGTCGCCGATTTCGAGCGCAATGCGATTTCGGCCCGTCTGACCGGTCTGGATCCCGAAACCAGCTATCGGGTCCACGCCTACGTGAAGCTGGGAGCCTCGCGGATCCTGAGCGACGGCGCCGAGTTCACGACTCTTCCCGGTGACGGTGGAGGTGACGGAGACGGCGATGGTGATGGAGATGGTGATGGAGATGGTGATGGAGATGG
>ULXU01011480.1_pt1 | contig 16893 bp, 11 predicted proteins | sample 1961521 | NCBI WGS metagenome assembly ULXU01 (sample SAMEA4835845, study PRJEB28245) | human gut metagenome | biome: gut microbiome; material: fecal sample | place: Denmark | collected 2008
AAAATTTCATCCGTTTCTGAACTATAGTTGCCCGAACTAAAATTAAACTGCGCTCTCTTTTGCATCGCTTTTAATGTTTCATTAGGATGGCAAGGCGAAATGCTTCCATTCTCTTCAAGTATTTCATTATAAAGTTGAGTTCCATGATATGGACGAAATTGAAACACACTTGTTCTAAATTTTCCTTTTGTATCCCTAGATATTCTTACTATATTTTGGGCCAGTTTATAGGTAGCCTCAAAATCTGCCTTTGTCTCTTTAGGAAATCCATACATAAAATAACCTTTTAAATCTATTCCATTTGCTAATATAGCTTCAGCCACCTTTATTACATCATCTATTTCCCCGAGTTTATTTATTCTTTTTCTAATAGTCATTGAACCTGATTCAATTCCCATAAATAACTCACGGCAATTACACTCCTTTAATAGTTTTATTTTTTCAGTTGAACTAACCAAAGATAAAACATGCACCATTGCTCTCCAACTCAATTGTGGAAATTGCGAAAATATTCGTTGTGCCATATCAATACTTTCTCTATTTCTTAAGAATAAATCATCCAGGATTCGTATACTCTTAACATCTGGATATAATAATTTAATCTCTTCGATTTCATTTTTTACACTTTCTTCTGAGCGTATCCGTATTGATACATCTTCATTAAGTCCCCTTGCACCACCACAGAAAGCGCAATTATAAACACAACCTCTTGACGTTATCATTGCAGCTTCTTTCTCTCCATAATGATTTTCAATAATTTCATTTCCTAAATACTTACGATTTAATCGTACATTAGATATATCTTTTGGATAATATATTGAATGTTTATCAACTTTATATACCTTCATATTTTTCTTTATTAGAAATGGCGGCTCAGCACACTTATCCAATACAATGGATGGAATAATATATTCTCCTTCACCAATTATTATATTCAAATCACTATTCACGTTCCATTCTAATATTTCATTAAATATACTTTTTACTACTTGTCCACCGATAAAACAACTTCCTTTTATCTTCATTTTTTCAACAATATACTTCACTATTGAATAGTTTTGTGTAAAAATGTTTATACCCCAAAAATCAGGATTAGCCTGATTAAGATAAGTAATAATGTCTCCCACACTTAATTTTTCTTTTACACAATCTACAAGTTCTACTTCTATTTTTTCTTCCTCAAGTCTAGTTGCAATATATCCTAATCCTATTGGTGACAAATAGTTTTCATTTTCTCCTTCACTATTCCAAAAAATGGGGGAATTTAATAGTACAAATTTTTTCAAAATTTTCACTCCTCTTTAAAATATTATGGTACTTAATAATTTTACAAACTCTTGATTTTATTTAATTTTTGTTGTTCTAAATATAATCAACAATGCAAAAATTTTTTTAATAATATTAAAAAATATCTATATTTTTAGATATCATTAACTTCTTAAATTTCAAAAATCATTTCCATATGGAAGTTTTCTTCCTTTTTTGAGCCCCTATTGTTGAGCAGATTTATAACCCATTTTTACTAAAATTATAGTATTATTTTTCTTTAATTAAACCAGCTATTGTTCTAACTAACATACCTTTAGTAGACACCAATTATTTTGGATTCACACAATTATCCATGTTGATATATTTTCCCAGAATCCTTTTGTTTCTCTATCATAACTATAAAATTTAAAAGTTCCTTGTTTATATCATAATGAGCCCATACCATGCTCCACCTAACTTGCACAGTATCCTTTTTTTGCTTACTATATAATAGTTTGTTTTTGCCTCCGTTTTCCAGCCAACATTGTTTCTTGCGTATCTCCGAATCTTCGATTGCCCTTTTGACCGTGCTGACAGACAGGTGCAGTTATCCGTCAATGGTACCGATTGCCTGATAACTGCACCTGTCTTTATTGGCACGGCTCTCCAGATACAGGTACCGCAATGGCTCTATGTGGCAGATTCGTCTTATAAATTTCTCTTTTACTCACCTCTCCTCCTAATCTTCTGTGCGTAATGTCTGCCGTCGTCTTTTTGCAGGAGAGGGATCCTGATTCTGTTGCATGCCTCCACTTCTGACTGTAGAATTGTTTTCTACATTTTCGCCGCTTTCCATGCAACACACATATCTGCGGATAATCTCCTCTTCTATTTCTCGCTTGTCTGCATAAGCTACTTTTCGTGCCGCCTTTTCCTCGACTTCATACGGTTCTTCAAAGGTGATGCCCCATTTCAGAAAAAGCTTCAGCTTCGTGCGCATCGGATGGGCTCCTGTCTTGGCTACGATAAAGTTTCCTTTCGGCAGAGACTTTAATTCATCCGCAGTCATCACAGATCTCTGCATCATCTGTAAAGACTGACTCGGATCATTTTTCCCTCTGTTTACAGATCCGGACAGTACAGTCCTGTTTCCAAGATTTTTAGATAATACTTCCGCAGACTCTGAGTTCGGTGCAAATCCACCGAAGATCGTATCCTGGCAGTTATCGATGATGATCTCTGCTCCTTCTTTTCCATAGTTTTTCTGTAGCTGTGCAAAAGACTGGATCATGGCAACGATACTCACTCTTCGGGAACGGATTGCAGAAAACATCATCTCGGCACTCTCAATTTTCGGTATGGTTCCTACCTCATCCCAGAAAAACATCACACGGTTGTCCAACTTACCGCCATTCTCATCTGCCACCACAAGGATCTCCCGATAAAGCTGTTGTAAAATCAGGGAAATGATAAAGTATTTCGTATTATCCTCTTCCGGCATCACCAGAAATATCGCTGTCTTCTGCTTACAGAACATCTCTGCATCAATCGCCGTATCAAAACACAGAATCTGTTCCAGTTCAGAATCCAGGAAAGCATTCAGCCTGGACAGCGCCGTAGAGAGAACCGATTGCATGGACTGTTCTGCGGTATTAAGTGCCGCCCCTGCAAACCACTTTGCTTTGTGAGTATCCGGAAGCTTTGCCATTAACAGTTGGAATTGGTTCTTCCCCTTCACTTTAGAGGGAGCCAATAGATCCTGTATCAGTTTAAACACGCTGATAATGTGTCTTTTCCCCTCTGGGCAGAATTCTGCTATGAGTAGGATGGCCGCCGTCAGTATTCCCTCCGCCGCATCATAGAAGAAAGCGTTCTGTCCATAGCTGGAACTGTCCGCACCCTGGGATGAAATAATGGTCTTCGCAGTGATCTTCGCATATTTTTCGGCTTTTGCTTTGGCGCTCAGATTCGTCGGATCCGCTAGATATACATCCATGTATTTATTTACAAGGTGCAACATATTATCACCATCGCTTCTGGTCGGATTGCGGAGATCGATGACCGCCGTTTGATACCCGTAGTATTTTTGAGCAATTCCTGCATAATTACGATACAGGTCGCCTTTCGTGTCCGTTGTCAGAAAACTCATTCCACTGGCACAGGCATATTCAATGTTCGGGTATAGAAAATGCGCTGTCTTTCCGACACCGGCCGCTCCGATCATCAGGCAATGTACGTCTCCAGTATCCACCAATGCATAAAGTTTTCCCGCTTTTTCAACACTTCCCAGTATCATTCCCTGTGCCGTCGGCAAATGTTCTCCCTTCCGCCAACGTTCCGGTTCATAAGGGATGCTCTCATAGGTTTCCGCAATTTCTTTTTGGGTAGCAAATCGTGCCGTGCCATACTGTCCATCGCCTACTGTTCTGCTCTTGATTCCATTTAAGGTGTAATAGTGCGATAATAATGACAGTCCGCCGATCATAATGAACATTGCACTTCCTGCTATCAGCAGTATCACGACTGGCTGCATAATGTCATGCCTCCTTCCGGTTCTTTCCTTGACTCCTGGGTATCTTCCTTCACCGATTTTAGCTGAGGTTCCTTATATTCAACGGCAACAAAAATATGAGCCCGGATGCATTCCATCGCAAAGCTCATACATTTTTTCACAAGAAGTTCTTTATTCTCTTTTTGTTGTAAATCTTTGGTTGCAAATACTTCCAGTGTCTCTTCATATGCCGTCTGCATCTGTCGGATCCGGGTATTGAAGTTTCCTTTATCCTTATGTGACCGGTAACGTTTCAGCAGATTCTCCAGAATCTGATTTGCACCGGTTTCTACCCCAAGGGCGACTCCTTCCTTCTCCATGCAGCGAACAAGAACACCGGTAAGTAACATTCCCGGCCCGTCAAAAGCATCCGTCACCTGTTCTTTGCTTCTGCCTTTCTTTAATTCTTCATAGATTTCCTGATAATACCGGCAGATATATGTTTTGTCCGCATACTTGGTTCCTATGGTTTCCGTCACTTTTTTCAACACTTCGATCCACGTCTGACACTCTTGCATCTTGGGATGTTCCTGCGCTGGAATTGCTTCTTCTCCACACCGATTCTTCAGATCTTCATTCCAGTCTTTATAGGTCGACTGCAAACGCTTAATGTTTTTGTATCCGTTCCGCTTCAGAATCTCTGCCAGTCTGCCACAGGCTTCAATTCCCGCGGCATCATGGTCCAGACAGAGAATGACCGTATCCAGTTTGGAATTATCTTTTAATGCCTGCAGCATAGCATGCTCTGACACACCATTTAAAGTCATGTAGCTGTTCTCCTGCCAGTTATGAGGATAGAGTGTCAGAAAAGACAGCAGATCAATGGGAGCCTCAAACACATAAAGTCTGTTGCCGCCTCCCCGGTATCCGAACCCATAAGAGGAATCCGATCCTTCTTCATTCAGTCGAAAGCTCCTGCCATCCGAACAGGTTCCCTTAATATGAATATGGCGAATCTTCCCTTCCTTGTCCAGTCCGACAAACACGATATTATGATGCTCTGTGGATTCATAGAGTGTTCCCGTTTTTGCAAAGTAAGATAGAATCTCCCGGCCAATATGACGTTTTTGCAGAAGATACGCATAGACTCTTTTCATTGTCGGATTTTTTTCAGGTGGTTTTAGTACCTTCAGTTCTTTTTCTTCCTTTTTTCCATGTGTTTCTTTTTCCCAACTTTCTGATTGATTCTATCTGTCTGACATTTGCTGCCTCCCTGCATAACCTCTCCGGTCTCTCCATCCAACAGATAAGTTACCGCTTCCGGGTATGTCATCCCGAAAAACTCTTGCATAAAATCGATGGCATGACTCCCCACCTGCTGGCTGTGGCGATACCAACTACTTCCCCGAAATGTCACACTCTGATGCCCCTTCCACCGCCATTCGTTACCGGATCGGATCACTTCCTCCCGTTCCCTGCGAAGAATGTCGGCAATCGGAACCGCATTCGCCCGTTCCTTCTGTTCCTCTGTAAAATAAATAAACTCTCCCAACGAAGCCTCCTTTTCTAATAGTTTCTACATCATTTCCTGTTCCCTGTCGTCTTCTGCATGTCCCTGCGCGATCTTCTTCTGCCGGATCTTTCTCGCCAGTTTTCTGTCCATTCTCTGCCTGTTGCCTCCTTTCTTACCTCTGCCCATGTTCTCTTCTATCACATTCCCCAGATGATGCATCAATCTGGTTGCCATCAATAGCAGATCCGGATGGGGCATATCATTCCAATGCTCCAGAAAATAGGCTGCATATATATTTCCCTGCTCTGCTAAACGTGAAAAATACTCATATGCCTTCTCCCTGTCCTGCTCTATCTCTTTGCCGATCAGATATAGTTTGCCGAGGACATATTGCGCGTATTGATTTCCGGCTTCTGCCGACATGTCCAGATAATATAGTGCACGTTCTATATTCTTCGGTAAGTCTTCTCCTATAAGATAAAGTCTGCCCAACCGGTATGCCGCAAGTTCATTTTTCTGATCCGCCGCCAGTGTCAGATACTGCACAGCAGCAGGAATATTTTTATACTCCTCATCCAAATAGATCTTTCCAAGCTGGTACTGTGCAAAGCTGTTCCCAGCATCGGCTGCCCGTTGCAGATGGAAAACCGCCTTTTCCATATCTTTTTCCAGTAACACCCCCTCCTTATATAACCTTCCCAGTGCATAGTCTGCAAATGGATTCTCCTGTCTGGCTGCTTCCTCCAGCCACTTGACTGCTTTTATGATTTTTTCATAGTCAGGTGTTGCTTCTGGATCTTCTCTTAGCTTTTGTGTTTCCTGTCGGATATAAAGTCTGGCAAGCTGGTACGCTGCATGGGTATTCCCATAATCATACGCTTTTTTCAAATAGCGTTCTGCTTGTTCTTCATCCGGTTCTGTACCGATTCCATGCAGATACATACAGCCAATGCGATACCAGAGCGTATCATCTTTAGCCTTCTTTTCCATGTTTATAAATCCTAAGAACGCTGCCCGGTAATAGTTTTGTGCTTTCTCTGGATTTCTGACCGTTCCCCTGCCTGCCTCACAAAGTTTTCCAAGTTCATATGCGGCATAAGGATTGCCACCATCGTAGGATCGAAGAAATAATCCGTATGCTCTCTCATCGTCCCGTTCCACTCCCTGTCCTCTGAGATAAAGCATCGCAAGCGAATAACACGCATAGATATGTCCTTTCTCTGCCGCCTTATGAAACCACCACACAGCCTCCTCCGGGTTTTCTTCTGTTCCAAGCCCATACTGATACATCTTGCCGATCCGATATTCCAGGTACACCCTTTCCTGCGTTTCTTCCAGAAGAAGTAATGTGTTCAGGGATTTTCCATACCATTCTTCTGCCTGTTCTCTGCTTGCCTGCGCCCCGATTCCCTGTGCATAGATTTTTCCCATGTCATGCATTGCATAGGCATTGCCAGCTTCTGCTTCTTCCAGCATAATCTCGTAGGCTGCTTCCTCATCAGCTTCTGACTCCGCAGTACCGTAAAGATACCCCCTTGCTTCTTTATACCGGTTTGTCCATTTTGCATAGTATGTGACCTCATCTTCGTTGTCCGCTTCTTCCAGATACAGATATCCCTCCCCAAAGCGAACCGCCTCCCGGATCACCATGTTTTTAATACTTTTCAATTCTTTTTGTTGTGAGAGGGGGATCCGCTCTATATCTGCATCCTTGTAGTAGTGCTGAATCTCGTCTCTACACTTCTGCCATTCCCTGTAACACTCCGCTACGCATTCTTCTTTCGCCAGTTCATCCACAATAGTATTCACAATGGCTTTGACATCTGCCTTTAAGTAACCATACACCTTTTTCCCTCCGGTATTTTGCAGCCGTTTGGATAAAAACTGTATCTGCTCTGCAATTTTAGGGTTATGACAGATCCCTTTCTGCATTTGCTGCAATAAAAAAAGCAGACTTTTTTCTGCCTGCTCTTTTAATCGGTCTCTTTGTTTGGTTGTCTTTTCATAGATGCTTATAAAATCCTGTCGGAAGATATCGTGTGCATATGCTGACCGCATAGCGTTGATCCCCTTCGTTGTCAGATACCCCTCGGAAAGATTTTTCGAATATACTACCATGTGTACATGGGGATGATGTGACTCATTGTGAAAGGCCGCATACCATTTGAGATTTCTACTGTCAATCTTGTAATTTTCACAGAGAAGCTGCACCCTGCTCCGAAGCAAAGTCTGCCACTGTGCGGCACTGTCATAACCCAGTCGTTCCGCATCCTCTCTTCGCAGGCTGATAACATTTGTCCAGATCACTCCGGTGTGGTCAGCGACCTCCTCTGCCACACGGGACAGTACTACTGGATCCCCTTCATTAGAAAACAGACCGTGAGTACCTATAATCTCTACTCCCGGTCTGTTTGCAAGATAATCCATGTAATTTTTCTTCTTCGCAATAATGTCAAGGTTGTTTTCCAATGCCTGAGTGATAAACTCTGACGCATTCTCTCTGGTAGGTCTCTGCTCATAGTCATGATACTCATGCATCCGCTTGGCATCTGGGATCTTGGTCAGAATATCTGCGATCAGTTCCTTCTGTTTAGCGGTCGCTGGCAGTAAGACCGTCGTGCTGCTCACCTTCTCCACACCATCACGAGTGCCAATGTAGTTGATGTAATTGGCTAGGTGCGCTGGTGGGGAATTCTTGAGGTAGTTGCAACGGAGAATCAGTTTTGGCATTCTTCCTTTTGTCCCTTTAGTGTTTCCATAATAGAATTAGAGTTGGATTCCAGTTTTTTTGTTACATAGTCAATTAGCGCCAATGAATATAAGTATTGAACTTGACGGTTGTTGTCTGTCTTTCGTTGTGAATAATTTTCTTTGTCATAAAGATTTTCTTTTGCTAAAAGAACTTTAAATGACGACGTATTAAAGGGAACTGACTGTCCATCATAAAGCAACTCAGTGCCTGATTCCTTTAATCTTCTATTAATTTCTCTAATACATCTATTCCTTGTAAATATACAATCTGTTTCGCTTTCAACATAATTTGTTTTGCAATATGTTACTAATTCATCATAATATTTCTTACCAGCATATAGAAGGTCATGCCTCCCACACAATTTTCGTAATTGATATGCATCAGAATCCTGTGGTGTATCCAATATCTCGCCATTTGACAATGAATAGAAATACTTTTTTATTATATCATAGGAACCAATAATATTTTTATATAAATAATCATCTATCATTTTTGCAGCCAAATAAATCAGTCTTAAGTACTTTAAAATCCTCTCATGTGATATCCTTGTAGTCTCTTTCGGCTCAAAATCAATTGGCGCACTATATTCGTCCTTTCTTCTTCCGAAATAATGTCCCAAATTATTTCTAGTAACTCTTAACTCGTCCAAGTCTTGGGTTAAATCTAATAATTCAGATGGTAATTTACCAAAATATTTTTGGAATGCGCAAAAACGTTTTGCCCATTCCCCACGACACACTTCCTCAATTACCTCTCCAAAACGATATGATTTATCATTCATGTTCCCATACATGATATCTTTTTTTAACAATGCTGCCCCATCAACCGCATCTCGGCAATTAATAATCACTCCAGGTTTAGACTCAAACGAAAGAGAAACCACCGTCCGTAAGTATGTTTCAAAGCAAGAACTTAAAAGCATAATAATATTTAATCTCGAGTAATTTACATATTCCGAAAAATTATTTTTCCATTCACCATATGTTGGAGCCACCATACGATCTTCTTCATCTGGAATCAAAAAAAATGTTTTCGGATCAGCATTATCTTTAAGTAACGTCTTCTTTGCAAATGACTTGATAGTATTTGCTGCTGGAACAAACGCCCAATATGAACGATTTATTTCCTCAAAATGTTGCTTAAACAAATTAAATGCTAATGAATACGGAAATGGAGATTCCCAACGCACATTGCCCATACTATTTACCCCTTTCGCCAGTCATACCTAGATCAGATAAATATTATCTATCCCGTCGTCAAACTTCAAAGTAAAAACAAAATACTGTATATTTATTTTATAATGATATCATACTCTTGAACTTCATGGCTACTCTTTTTGATATTCATAGGCTTTTTCAAAGCTAATCGTTCCATTAATATGTTTTACTTCCTCTGCACACTTTGCTTGGAGTTTTCGCAATGCCTCTTCATCCACACCATGGCTGTATGCGATCACATGGGACAACTTGGAAGTTTCTACTGCCAGCTTGTACATCGCACGGGCCATTCGATTCTCACTGTCTTTCACGGTTGCATGCATGACGGAGGAGATGGTCGTCAGCATATAATTCTCTATTTTCTCTGAAGTAAGATATCCAATGTAAAACTTTAATGCCTGATTGACAAATTCATTCCTTGATCTCACGTCAGCCTGTTCCAGTAGGTCATCCACCTGTTCCAGTAATTCCTCATCTATATAAAATGCTTTTCTGACTTTTTCCGTTATCAGTTTCCTCCTTACGCTTATTGTTTTTTCTAACTGTTTCCTAGTTATCATTTTCTTGCGGTAAATCATAGTCTTTTCTCTTAGGCTTCATCTTATCTCTTTCCGGTCCCTTTGGGAATGGACTAATATGTATCACTTTACCACTTTTATAATGTCGCAAATGTCCAGATACCATCCATACATTTGTGTGTCGTTTCATTGTTTTTTCTTCCGCACCCTCTTTATTTACACAAAAGGGTACCACTTCAAGTTGAACCTTCTCCTCTAAGTGAATTACTTTTTTCTTTATTTTTGACCCGTCAGTAAAATCATTTTCTATTTTCATCTGTTTTGCCTTTCTTATTGACTCTACTGATTTTTTGTCTCTATCTAGTAAAAAGTTAATTGCTGAAAAAGTACTAAGTACCTGATTCAAAATAATGCCAGTTTGGTTATCACAATTTTTTTCTTCTCGCCTCGCAAACTCTTTCACTATCAAATACTCCATAGGTGTATAATAGTGTTGCAGTTCTTTTTCAGAAAAAACATCAAAAATAAAATTTTTCATACAACCATATCTACACAATTCATACCTTATGCCGGTCTCTTTCCTGCACATTTGGATTCCATTTACCGTTATTCCATATCTCAAATAAAAGTTCCCATTATGTAGATTGTATTCAAAAATAGCAAGATCAAAGTCATTTTCTCTATTAGCGGTCACACAGAAATATGTATAAAATATTTCATCACGCTTAGTTGTTGTCTTAATAACCCCTTCATCAATGAATGGATATAATATTTGGTATCCTAAAGACTGTGCTAAGATATCCTCTCCATACTTTTCTGCCAACTCTACTGTGACATTATTAGCTCTGCGCAAGTACTGTGTAATTCCGTTCTTCCAGGATTTCTTCACACATTTTCTGTTCCACAATATCCATGCCATATCTTTCGATCACAAAAGCATTTACAATAAGTCTCAATATCTCATCCGGTACCAGTTCTCTGTCTGTCAATTCCGACAGGCGGATATGCTTTGTCCCGTGATAAGCATCTTTTGCCGCATGGAACAGAATATATTGTTCCAAAGTAACACTTCCCAACCGAACCTGATTAAAATAAATTCCGGTATCTGACATCTGCCTGCGTGTTTTTTCCCATAGTTTTTCATCCGCAGAAAGTAAAAAAACAGTAGCTGCATAGTTCGGTAACCTCGACAGTGTATTCTCTTTCGATCCCGACCATAATAAATAGAATCTTTTTTTATGGTCGCTGTCGTAGAAAAAGTGTTCATCCTCTGTCTGATCGAAGATCTCACTGATTCTTTTTTTCAAATATTCCAAGTGCATACGGTCAATAACATAATCCACGATTTCAGAGTAAGCTCCCATCTCCTTCCACTCACTCATGTCTTCTACGCTGCCATGTCCCCTCGCCCGATACCCAGGGGGCTGCCGCATCTGTTTCTCCAGTCTTTGCAGTTCCGGGCTGTTACAAAACAATCCTGCCATAAAATATTATCCTCCTTTATTTTTCATAAAAAAGCAGCGCCTATTTTTTAATAAGCGCCGCTTTACATATGCATCTGTGTTTCCGTATTCTGTACCTGTTGTTCCCCTATAAGTTCTCTCTCTGTCATGACACTCCAAAAACTTTTTCTGCTCCAAAAGCTGATATAGATTTCCCCATCTTCTACTGTAAGTGGTTGCCGTTCAAATCCTTCTCCCCAGCCATCACTCATCTGTCCTGTCCAAAAGTCTTTCAATATCTTGATTTCTTCTTCCGTTAAAGGATCCCTGATTTTACATTCCAGCACACCATACAGCTCACCATCCACATCAGCTACCTTTGGATGTGCCGATACTACTTTTGCTGCCACTTCCCTGCTTTCATCGAAATAGTGCATAAGTCCTCTTGCTTCTTCCCCCTCACACTTTTCTCTTTCAATTGCCTCCTCTATTATTTCTAAATACTGTACAAGATCACTGCCGTACAGTTCTTCTTCAGCTATTCCTCTCATGTTCAGATTTGCAATCAATGGACTAAACAGACAGAATTTTTCCAAGCCCTCCTCCATAATTTCCAATGGATCCGCAAATTCTCCCTTGTACTGACTATACTCTTCTATTGGTCTGGTTACCCCTACAAATCCATCATCTACATAACCGCTTACTTCAAATGTCCCCGCTTTTTTATCCGCTCCAAAGGCTGCATAATTAATATGCGGCAGCAACAACTCATCCACTTCAAACAATCCCGATTCCGTTATTAAATACTTTCCATATTCTTCATCGTTATGTACCGTAGGATTAATTTCAAACTCGTTAAGATGCGTCGCAATATAAGCAACATTGGAGAAATTGATTAAACCGGTAAACTGCACAGCCGCCGCAAGCTGCTTCAGTTCTGCTTCTTGAAATCTCCTGACTTTTCGACACATTTCATTAAACAAGGTTAACTGCTGAATCTCATTTATATCCTCTGGTATCGGCACAAGAGTATCAGGTAAACGTAGATTTTTCACTTCCGTCACTTTCATCTCCCGATATTCCCTCACCTGCAGCCTTTCTTTTACTTTATCCATGGAACAGATATCCGTAGGCAGATACAGATATTCTCTATCCCCAGTAGTATTCTGTACCTCGACAACTACAACCGTCTCCTCTGATACAATAAATTTCGGGAATGTCTTTCCATTATATACTTCCACCAATTCAAATCCATGATCTACCAACACTCCATAAGGTAGTACTTTCACATTGCTCTCCTTTAAGGCGTTTTTTGCAAACTCTGTGAAATCCATCTGCTCTTCTGGTATTTCTAAAAACTCGTCCGTATAAAGACGTACTCCCACCTGACTGGCATCTGAAAAATCTGTGAGTAGAGAAAGGCCTTTCATACTAAATGTCAGATTGATCAAATCCTTTATTGTACTCACGTCACAGTCATTGGCATATACTGCCAAAACTTTTCTTTCATATTCTGTCAGGTGCTCCATTCTCCTGGCAAAGAAATTTACCTCATCCATATTCAAAAACTGTCCTTCCAGTTTTTGTAAGGGATTATCCTTCTCTGATACTTTCACAAGTTTGCCCTTAGGTATCGTTTCTCTAATGCCCATCTGTCTTATTTGAAAATTTAGTTCTTCATCTGACAACGGAAGTTCAATACTTCTATGTCCCCCGTTTAATATTGTAATTTTCATTCCTCTCCTCCTGTCTCATAATTGTCTTCCTGTTCTGTAAAAATGCTTCTCTATATTTCCATGATCATTCCCCTCAGCTGTTCCAGCTTTTCTGCTTTTACCTCAGCATAGATTTGAGCAACATCTACACAATCTGTGACAAAGTCATATCCTATAAGCTGCGGGTATAAAGGAAACTCCTGTTTGGGAACTTTTCCACATTTGTACTTAGAATATCCCATCTTACGCATTTCCTCATAGGAAACTGCTTTCCCGCCTATAATATGTTTTTCTCGTTTCTCCCTCTGCATTTGAACTAATGCTTCCAAAATTCCGGCACATCCATTTCTTGCTTTGTAGGTACTAATGGCCCTTGTTGTAATTTTTAATTCAGATGCCAATTCAGCAATACTCTTATACTCCTTTCCCCTGATAATACACATAGGAATTCGACTTATCATACGGTCCGCCGGTATCCCCGCTTTCTCTTTTACCTCCAGTAAAATGTCTGCAGCAGTTTTAAAGTCTACGTTATTATTGACCATCATTTCATGAATGCATCCAACACTTATTTTCATTTTCCGCGAGAAATCTCTTTTACTTTCATATGTTATTCCGTGATACTTTATTTTGCATTGAGGCTTATTCCTTCTCCTGATCAGGCTGAACAATGCTTCTTCCAAATTCATTCCATTTGATAACCTCTCCCATATCAATGACACATCCTGGCCATAATAACAGCTAAGCTCCGTCAATCCGAGAAATTCTTTTCCTTGAAAAAAAATCACTTCTTTTTTGAGTATTTCTGCGAGAGCTTCCTCAACTGTTTTTCCCTGTTTCAATTTTTTTGAAATAGTTGCTGGACTAATTCCATACTCGTTTGCCATCTTTGAAACGCTACAATATTTCTTTCCCCATACAACATAAATTTCTGCTTCCTTTGCCTTCTGTGCTATTTTCACGGCCTTATCTACATTTTTCGTTCGATAATAATTATGCACAATTGAAGAATACGGTAATTCTAAGTCTTTACTTAGTTCACTGAGCGAATCATATTTCTTTCCCTGGTATTCTACCTGATGCCCTTTTCTTAGTTTCATTTATCCTCCCGTTTTTTCTAAATTTACTGCATAAAAATAGCGGTGCTTATTTCATTTCTAAAATAAGTACCGCTTCTATTTGATATTATAACATCTGTTGCGTTTTCCGCCACTGCTCTTCGCTGATAATCGATTCAACATAGCATCTATTTTCTACCATTTTTCTCTAATGTATCTATGAAAAACGAATAAAAAAATAGGGCAAAAACTGGTTTTTTTCTCTCCATTTTTTGCCCTCAAACCACTATATATTGTGGTTTACTATATTATTTATGCTTGTTTTCCACAATTCCGCATCAGAATTACTACTTCGACATTTGCTGTCCATGGGAACTGGTCCACAGCGCATGCTTTTTCCACCACGTAGCCACCGGCCAGGAAGGCTTCCAGATCCCGCACGAGACTGGTGGGTTTGCAGGAGATGTAGACGATGTGCTCCACGCCGTAGGCAATGATCTTCGGCAGTGCCTTGGGGTGGATACCGTCTCTGGGGGGATCCAGGATGATCATGTCCGGCTTCTCTTCCACTTCATCCAGTACCTTCAGCACATCTCCGGCAATGAATTCGCAGTTATGCAGTCCGTTGGCCTCCGCATTTTTCTTCGCTGCCTCCACGGCTTCCTCTACGATCTCCACACCGATGACTTTCCCGGCGGCCGGTGCCATGAGCTGTGCAATGGTGCCTGTGCCGCTGTAGAGGTCGAACACAGTCTTATCTTTGCCGCCCAGATCCCCAACATACTCACGTGCCGTCTGGTACAGTACCTCCGCACTATAGGAGTTAGTCTGGAAAAAGGAGAATGTAGAAATCTTGAATTTCAACCCCAACAGTTCCTCATAAAAATACTCCTGTCCGTACAACAGCTCCGTATGATCACTCTGCACCACATCTGCGATGGAATCATTGGTGATATGCAAAATACCAACAAATTTTCCCTGTAGCTTTCCGTCCTGTTCCAACGACAGTAAGCATTCTTTAAATCCGGCAATCAAATACTGTGTCTGCCCACTGCCCATGGAATCTGCCATTCCTGTTTTGCCGTCCGTAAGTGGATCTTCCAATTCCATACGATTCCACGGATTCTGGGAGGTCGTCACCAGCGCCACCAGAATCTCTCCGGTGCGGGATGCCTTACGTACCAACAGATGACGTAAAAAGCCTTCATGACTCAGTCTGTGGAAAAAGCTTACCTTTGCCTGTGCAAAATAGTCTCTCACCGTCTGTAAAATCAGGCGGTAATCCGCATCCACGATCTCACAGTCCGTTACCGTCACAATATCATAAAAGCTGCCTCTCTTGTGCATGCCCAGTGCCAACGGTCCGTCCTTGTACTCGTCTCCGAAAGAAAATTCCATCTTGTTGCGGTACTCATAAGCCTGCGGACTGCCCTTGATACCTTCAAATATCCAGGGTTCCTCCTGTTTATCCAACACACTGTCTAACAGCCGCTTTACCTGCTCCTCTTTGACCTTCAGCTGTTCCTCATAGGGAAGAGACAGATAAGTGCATCCGCCGCACAACCCAAAAAGGGAACACGTCCGGCCGGTTTCTAAAGGTGACTTTTCCGTCACCTCTAAAAGCCTTCCTTCCGCCTTCCCTTTGCGTACTTTATTCACCGAGAACTTTACTTTCTGTCCGGGCAGGCTGTTCTTGACTACAGCAGTCTCATCTCCCACACAGACGATCCCTTTGTTGGGAAAATCGACCCTTACAACAGATCCTTCATAAACCTGTCCTTTTTTCATTACTTAGTTCTCTCCTTCATCCTCGAAGAAGTCATCGTCGTCATCTTCTTCTGCAGTGTCCTCTTCGTCTTCGAAGTCATCTTCAAAATCGTCCAGATAATCCTGTGCAAAGAAGAAACGGTATACCGCATAAGCCACTGCTGCCACTGCAGCTACTGCACCGATAATGGCCAATACCCATACCAGGATATTGCGCTCCTTCTTCTCTTCCACTTCCTTGCCCAGAAGTTTATTCAATTTTTTCAGTTCGCTGACCTTCAACTCATTCAACTTGTCAAGATCTACCAGATTTTCTAATTTGTTCATATCATTTACCTGCCTTTCCAGCATCCTTTTCTCTTTATGGATGCAAAGCAATTGTTTTCATTCCTTTATATGATACCATATTTTCATCAAAAATACTATAGAAAAACCATATTTGAGGAAATACGTTTCTTATTCTTATGATTTCTTACAATTCTTACAACGACATTAGTTTTGCAAAAGAGGCATACATAATCTTCTGTCCCGCCTGGTCAAACTCTACGGTGACTTTATAGTCTCTGGGTTCTCGCACAATATTTAATACCGTACCTTCTCCATATTTAATATGACGCACCCTGTCACCTACCGTGTAGTCCAATGCATCAGGGGCCTTGAATTCCGTTCCCTTCTGCAATCCTGCCAGCTGGTTCAACCCGCTGATTCCCTTGGAAATATAGGGTTTGTCCGCCTTTGCCGTAACCCTGGGCTTCAAGGTTGCCTTTGGTCTGGGATCAAATCCGGTATTGCCTAAGCCTCCGAAACCACTGCCGGAACCGGATCTGGGCGAAGCTATTGCCTCTAACCCCATGGCACGAAGTGCTGCCTCATTGGCTCTCCTTGCCTGAAAATCATCCAGGTCATCATCATGATATCTTCTGCCGGGCGGCAACGTGTTATCCATCAGTTCTTTCGGAATCTCTCTGACAAACCGGCTCACCGGATTGTACTGTGTCTCTCCCCGGAGCATCCGGCTCTTGGCACAGGTCAATGTCAGGTCTTCCTTGGCTCTGGTAATTCCCACATAAGCCAGTCTTCTCTCTTCTTCTATTTCCATAGGATCGTCAGAAGCAATGGTCATGAAACTGGGGAATAATCCGTCCTCCATGCCCGCCAGATAGACCACTGGG
>ULXU01021290.1_pt1 | contig 16841 bp, 16 predicted proteins | sample 1961521 | NCBI WGS metagenome assembly ULXU01 (sample SAMEA4835845, study PRJEB28245) | human gut metagenome | biome: gut microbiome; material: fecal sample | place: Denmark | collected 2008
GACGGAATTAGAGATGCCGACAGAGCGTGAAAATGAAAGAAAGCAGTATCTGAGTGCATGCGATATTGCAGAAAAGACGATCCGGGCATTGACCGGAGAGATATATGAGGATTTTGGAGACAGGATCAACAGCAGGACTTCTGAAATCCTTTCCCATATCACGCAGGGAAAATACGACAGAGTCGGCATCAACGAAAAGATGGAGGTATCTGTCTATGCAGGCACTCATGTATGCAGTCCGAAGCAGCTCAGCACAGGAACTTTAGAGCAGATTTATTTTGCACTGCGGATCAGTTTAGGAGAGATCCTTACCGATGAAGAACCGATGCCGTTTTTGTTAGATGAGACATTTGCACGTTATGATGAAACACGCATCCGCAATACACTGCAATGGATCGGAACGCAGGGCAGGCAGATGATCCTGTTTACCTGTCATAAGCGTGAAATGGAATATTTAGACGAGATGGGAATTGCATATCATAAGATTGAATTGGAAGGACAGTAACATGGCAAAGCAGAAAAAAAAGAAAAAACGCCGGGGTTTCCGGCTATTTGTGAAAATTCAACTGGTGCTGATCGTACTGGTGTTAGCAGGACTGGCATTTTATTTTTTTGGCGGCTATGCAAAAAAAATCAGTGATTTAAAATCAGATGCTTATGATAAGGTACATTCTGCTACGGATGAGACATTCCGTTCTTCGCAGACGAGCCTGGTCTATGATACCAATGGAAATCTGATCTCCGTGCTCAAAGGTGAGAAGGATATGTATTACCTCGAATATGAGGAGATACCGTCGGATGTCTGCTCGGCGATCATCAGTATCGAGGATAAGAAATTTTATCAGCATCATGGAGTGGACTTTAAAGGAATCCTTCGTGCCGTCAAAGCAATGATCGAAAACGGCAGGGTGACGCAGGGAGCCTCCACGATCACACAGCAGCTTGCAAGAAATGTTTTTTTAACACAGGAAAAGACCTGGGAACGAAAAATAGAAGAAATCTTTATTGCGACAGAGATGGAGCGGCTGTATACCAAAAATCAGATATTGGAATATTATCTGAACAATATTTATTTTGGCAATGGCTACTATGGGATTCAGGCGGCAAGTAAGGGATATTTTAACACGGAGGTCAAAAATCTGGATCTGTCACAGATAGCATTTCTTTGTGCCATTCCGAACCGCCCGACACTTTATGATCCGGTGACGCATATAGATAATACGATCAAGCGTAGAAACCGGATCTTAAACCAGATGAAGGAAGATGGAAAGATCTCGGCAGAGGTCTGCAAACAGGCAAAAGAAGAAACCATTACCTTGAACCGTCCGACCAGTGTGAAAAATAACTATGTGGAGACCTATACCTATTATTGTGCAACCCGTGCGCTTATGGCACAGGAGGGGTTTGAATTTAAGAATACCTTCCAGAGTGCTACAGAAAAGGAACGATATGAGGAAGAGTACGATGATATGTATGAAACCTGTAACAAAAAATTATATACGGCAGGTTACCGCATTTATACATCGATTGACCTGAATATGCAGCAGGAGCTTCAAAGCAGTATTGATACGGCATTAGAAAAGTATACAGAGGTCAACGATGAAGGAATCTATACATTACAGAGTGCAGGCGTTTGCATGGATAACCAGACCGGATATGTGAAGGCAATTGTTGGAGGACGCAGTCAGGAATACAATGGCTATACGATCAACCGTGCGTATAAGAGTTTTCGCCAGCCGGGCAGTGCGATCAAACCGCTTCTTGTATACACGCCAGTGTTAGAAAGAAGTTATACACCGGATTCCATCGTGGTGGATGAACCAATTGAAGATGGACCTTCTAATTCGGATGGAAGTTTTTCCGGTTCCATGACTTTGCGGAGCGCCGTGGAGCGCTCTAAGAATACGATTGCATGGAAACTGTTAGAAGAGCTGACTCCGGAAACAGGTTTAGAGTACTTAGAAAAAATGAATTTTTCTAAATTAGATGAGAATGATAAGCGTCCGGCATCAGCACTTGGCGGATTTACCAACGGTGTCTCTCCATTAGAAATGGCAGCAGGATACGCAACGATTGAAAATGACGGATATTACAGAGAACCGACCTGCATCCTGAAGATCACCGATTCCTCAGGAGAAAAAATATTGAGTACGAAGCAGGAGGAAACGGCTGTTTATAAGGAAAATGCGTCCCGCATGATGACGGATATTTTAAAGGGAGTTCTGACCAATGGTACCGGAAGGGGACTTGCTTTAGACGGAATGCCATGTGCAGGAAAGACCGGAACCACGAATGAAAATAAAGACGGCTGGTTTGTCGGTTACACCCGCTATTATACGACCAGTGTCTGGGTTGGCTATGATATGCCAAAGAAACTCAGTGGGTTGTCGGGTGCATCCTATCCGGGACGTATCTGGAAAACATTTATGCAAAAGATCCATGAGGGCTTAGAGCCGCAGGAATTTTTGTCCTATGAATCAGGGCAGCCTAAGACAGAAGAAGCTGTACCACAGGAAAATCCAAGTGCAGAGACCCCGGAAAACACAACCGATCAGAACCAGGAGACAAAACCGATCGATATTCAGGGAAATGTGACCGAAAAACCGGAAAATAAGAAGGATAACAAGTCCTCAGAAGACCAGGAAAATCCTTCAGATTCCGACAATAACCAGAACGATCAGAATCCAACGACAAACCCGGATGACAATCAGCAGCCGGAAAACCCGACAGAGAATCCAAGTGATAACACGAACCAGAATCCAGCGGAGAATCCGGGTGATAATACAAACCAGACACCAACGGAAAACCCGGATGAGGATACAAATCAGAATCGGACAGAAGCGGATACACAGGGAAATCCGGCAGATACAACCGGGAATCCTACGGAGGGTGTGCAGTAAAACGTTGGCCATGATGTCAGAAAAAATGAAGATATAATGCTTCTGGATAGTGCATGAGAAGACAGTATTTTGGGAGATACAAAAAAGGAGACAGGATGAAACGATATGGATTTGGGATCGACGTAGGCGGAACAGCCATTAAAATGGGGCTGTTTACCACAGACGGAGAACTGATAGAAAAATGGGAGATCAAGACTAACAAGGAAGATCAGGGGAGCAGAATATTTGATGACATTGCAGAGCAGATAGACGAGAAGATTTCGGAGCGAAATATTTCTAAATCAGAAGTCGCAGGGATCGGCATCGGTGTGCCGGGGCCGGTTAAGGCAGACGGAACGGTTGTCAAATGCGTAAATGTCGGCTGGGGGATCCTGAATGTGGAACAGGAGTTAGCGATGCGCACCGGACTGACCGTAAAGGCAGGAAATGACGCGAACATTGCTGCCTTAGGTGAAATGTGGAAAGGCGGTGGAAGAGGCTGTCAGAATCTGCTTTTGGTTACCCTCGGAACCGGAGTCGGTGGCGGAATTATCATCGAAGGAAATATGCTCTATGGCTCCAATGGTGCAGGTGGTGAAATCGGTCATGTTGTAGTGGATAAACATGAGACAGAAGTCTGCGGCTGTGGGAAAAAAGGCTGTTTAGAACAGTATGCTTCTGCGAACGGAATCGTGCGTATGACAAAGAAAGCGTTAGCAACGGAAACAAGGGATACCATCCTGAATACGATCGAAAATCTTACGGCAAAAGATATTTTTGATGCCGCAAAAGCAAACGATACCGTTGCAGTCGAGCAGGTTGAAAAGATGGGAAACATTCTTGGAACAGCACTGGCAAGTATCGCCTGTGTGATCAATCCGGAGCGTATCGTCATCGGCGGTGGTGTGTCAAAGGCAGGAAAAATACTGATCGATGTCATTGAAAAACATTTTATGGAGCAGACGTTCCACGCCTGCAGGAATGCAGAGTTTGCCCTTGCGGAGCTTGGAAATGATGCCGGTATTTATGGAGGAGCCTGTCTGATCTTGCAAAATGCTTAAACAGGAACTGATCTGGTGCTTGTGGAATGCTGAAAGATATTATATAATACTACTAGGAATATAGTAGAATGATTGGAGGAAGTCCATATGATGGTATCGACAAAGGGAAGATACGCACTGAGACTGATGGTGGATCTTGCCCTGCACGATAATGGAAAATTTATAGCACTAAAGGATGTATCTGCGCGTCAGAAGATATCCATAAAATATTTAGAGCAGATCGTGACGCCGCTGAACCGTGCCGGTTTATTAAAGAGTGGCAGGGGTGCACAGGGAGGCTACCGCCTTGCAAAAAACACAACGGATTATACCGTTGGAGAAATCCTTCGGGCGATCGAGGGCAGCTTTGCACCAATTTCCTGTTTGGAGGATGAGGAGAACCAGTGTGAAAATTATGACACCTGTGCCACGATTGAATTTTGGGAGGGATTGTACAAAGTGGTCAATGAATATTTAGATGGAACCACATTATATGATCTGGTTGAGATTCAAAAAGAAAAAATGGGTGGAAATTATTATATTTAAGACTGGACAAATCAAAAAAAGTATGCTAATATAATTAGGCACGATTTTTGTCGTGTCGATTACGATGCGTGGCTCAGTTTGGTAGAGCGCTGCGTTCGGGACGCAGAGGTCGCAGGTTCAAATCCTGTCGCATCGATTCTTGGCAGGGGTGCCGCTAATCCTTGAAGATGGAGGATTGGCGGTCTTTTTATGTTGTGTATTAGATAGTGCATTAATGATAGAGAATCTCCGGTAAAAACATCAGATAAAATTCGCCATCGGTTGGATAGCCCTGATAAGTACCGGTAAATACAATGGTACTTCCGGGAGCATATTCCTCATTACAATTTGAGAGATAAATTTTATAAGTATCAGAGCTGTTCTCATCGGTTACCGTGCAAAAGTATCCCTTATCATAAGATTCAAGGACCGTTGCGGCAATCGTGATAGAAGACCCCATATTGGAAGACTCAGTTTGAACTTGGGGGCGGAAAGACTTAAGAGGGAACTGCTGGGTTCTGTTGACGGCGATGATTATCTGAAGGACAAGCTGGAAAAGGCATATGAGTTTATAATTAAAATATAATTTTTTATACACAAAAAAGTATATTTGTTGTTGAATTGTTATATTGGAAGATGTATGATGATTATGGATGAGAATGTATGAGTTTATCAATGAAATGGTGTAATTATGAAAAAAATAGATATTGCAAAATCAATTATAAAAAATAATGGTGGTATCGCAAAGACAGCACAATTGAATGAAGTCGGAATACAGAATTCTGAACTTAAAAAAATGTGTGAAAGTGGAGAAGTTGAAAGGATCAAACATGGATACTATCAGATAGCCGGTCAAATGGAAATATCAGAGGAAAAGATGATAGCTACATTCTTGGAAGAAGGAATTGTATGCATGGAATCTGCGTTGTTTTATTATGGGTATAGTGATAAAACACCTTTGGTGTGGACGATTGCTGTGCCAAGAAATATTTCCAGAACGAAAATAAATATTGATAATTTCGCATACAAACTTTATTTTGTGCAAAATGACAAATTATTATTAGGAAAGACAACAGGGGAGTTTAATGGAATAGAACTCTCGGTATATGATAGGGAACGCACGATTTGTGACTGCTTTAAGTATAAATCTAAAATGGATAATGAAATGTTTAATAAAGCAATAAACGCATATGTGGCAGATGATAAAAAGAATTTGAGCAATCTATCAAAATATGCAAAAGAGATGAGGTTATATAAGAAAGTTACTGAATTGATGGAGGTAATGCTGAATGGGTGATGTGGCGAGTTCAGTGCTTGCGAGATTAAAGAATAAAGCAAAAGAAAGTGGTAGGAGTTATCAATTGTGTCTACAATTGTTTTGTCAAGAGGAATTCTTGAGAAGACTTGAGAAATCAAAATATGTAGATAATCTTGTGTTAAAGGGAGGATTATTTATATATTCTTTAACAGAATTTGATAGCAGGGTAACGGTTGATGTTGATTTTCTGCTGAGAAAAATACCGAATACTCCAGAACAGTTAAGGAAAGTTGTGGAAGAAATTATTTCAGTAGAGACAGGTAATGAATTTGTGACTTTTGAGGTAAAAGATGTAGCACCAATAGCGGTTACAAAAAAGTATGCCGGGATTGGTGTTACACTGACTGGCAAGATAAAGAATACACGAACACCGTTTAGTATTGATTTTGGCGTGGGAGATGTAATTGTGCCAAAACAAGAAAAGCGTAGAATACCGACACAGTTAGATGGTTTTGTGCCACCTGCTATCAATACATATTCCATAGAAACAACAGTGGCTGAGAAGATAGATGCAATACTTTCATTAATGGAATTTTCAAGCAGAATGAAAGATTATTATGATATTTACTATCTTTCACATAAGTTTGATTTTGAAGGGAAAATATTATATGAAGCATTAAGTAAAACCTTTACTAATCGTGAGCATAGTTTTACAATTGAGCAATTTAAGCAGATTATGACATTTGATTCTGATGATGGAATGCAGAAGAAATGGAGAGCGTTTACGAAAAAAATTGATGTCGAGATGGAAGAATTTCCAGTGATTATACAAAGTATTAATGTGTTTTTGTCAGAACCGTATACAGCTGTTATCAATGGAACTATATTTGAAAAACAGTGGAATGCAAAAGAAGGTAGTTGGGAATAAGAATAGACAAACAAGAAGCCCATATCAGGCTTGGGATTATAGCAATCCGTAAACAGCGGTTCTTGGAGTGGCTTTTCATGTATTTGAATGCTTTTTTGTTCGGGTAGCTCCGTTTATTTTTATTGGTGCAATGGTTGCGATTTTCCTAATGTGGAAGAAAGAATAAAGCATCAGGTTTCGTTTTAGTATTGAAATTTTTGAATTGATTGCATGTAATATATTCAACAAGGAAGCCGATAAGATAGCATACATCTATCCGACCCGGCGTTAATTATTCAATTATAGAATAACCGTCCAACTTTTAGCGAGGTGCAGTGAGGTGCCCCCAAAAAGTTAGACTTTTATTGCGTAACAGATTTTTGTCTGTTACGCATTTTTATGCTTGTTATTGCTGGCAAGCGTGATAATGGCACACAGCATGATGACAAAAGTAAATAAGTCTGAATATCTAGCCATAATACCACTTCTTTCCGTAAGGTCTCGGAACGGATGGTATGATCGCCCTATCGGCTTCCTGGGTAAATATTTTTACAGAACCCAAGTGGGTAGGAATTTGCAAATTTTCCCCCAGCCGATTATGATATGATAGTATATACAAATATTAAATAAAAAAACAAAACTCAGAGGATTAGAAAATGACACAACAAACACAACAACATAACACAACGAAAAACATCACAATAACAGACAGATTTGAATTCCGGGATATCCATGCAGAGGAGGCAGATCGGGCGGTTGCGATTGAGCAGATCTGTTTTCCACCGCACGAAGCATGTTCAGAAAAGAGCATGAAGACAAGGATTGCAAATGCACCGGAGCTGTTTTTGGTAGCAATTGATAAAGATACCGGAGAAATCGCCGGATTTTTAAATGGAGTAGCGACAGATGAAGAAATATTCAGAGATGATTTTTTTACGGATATCAGTCAGCACAAACCGAATGGAAAAAATGTAATGCTCTTAGGATTAGATGTACTGCCGCAGTATCGTGGACAGGGCTTAGCACGAGAAATTGTATCGCAATACAGTAAGCGTGAAAAAGCCAATCAGCGGAAAATGCTGATTCTGACCTGTCTGCCGGAAAAAGTGGCAATGTATGAAAAAATGGGACTGAAAGACAAAGGCATTTCAGGTTCTTCCTGGGGCAGCGAAGAATGGCATGAAATGACATTAACCCTGTAGAAATAAAAAATTTCAGAGATTATTCATAGACTCAATATTTTGATAGTGTGCTATAGGAAGAAGAGGCATGCCGGAGATGTTATTTTTAGCATTCTGCGTATGTCTTTTTTGCTCTATAGAAAATATCGTCTTTCCCATAGAACAAAAGCCCTTCGGGCAAAGATGCACAGCTCGCGGAGAGGCACACTTTTGTTTGTTATAGATATTATGAATATTGCATTTATAGTTGTATGATGTTGTTACAGAAAAAAACATGACAAAATCGAATTGACGAATACAAGAATACTGTTTATAATAAAGACAAAATGAGAATGTCATATTCGGAGGGATTTTAGATATGGAGAAGATTGTAACACTAGAAGAGGCATTAAAAAGAATTACAGAACTGGAAAAAGAGAATGCCACACTTCGGGAAGAATTGGAATATTATAAAAATCGAAAGCTGAGCGGAAGGCAGAAACATAATGAAAAGTGGATGGCAATCTATCATGATTTTGTTGCCGGTTATGAGAGCGGTATGACAATGGTGGAGATCGCAAAGCGGAATAATGTCAGTGAGCGGACGATTTACAGGTATAAGGCATATTATGAGAAAATGAAGAAAGCAGAGGAATAGACCATTTTACTGACGCCAGTAAAATGGTTACATTGGGAAGTGGTGCTAATCGTGAAGTAGACGATTACATGCTTACCCGTTATGCCTGTTATCTTATCGCTGAAAATGGAGATCCCCGTAAAGAACAGATTGCTTTTGCGCAAAGTTACTTTGCGGTTCAAACCAGAAAACAGGAATTAATTGAAGAAAAAGACTTGCAAGGTGAGGCGGATATTTTTGTGTCTATGGAAAATCGTATATCGGGTTTTTGCACAACATTTTGGCAAGTATCTGTGTGCGTATACCGGGCTCTTATCTGGCATCGAAATATTTTCCGGATACCCTGTTTCTGATAAATGAAAAAATATGCAATATACTGCCAAAACTACAGCCCGGAAACATTTACAGACTGTACAAAAATGTGGTATTGTTAGTATGTTGCATTTTTATACAAATATATTAGACAAGGGCACGGATAGAGGAGTATCGGTGCAAATAGAAGTAATGAGGAGTGGGAAAGAAAATGTTAGAGACAATTAATGAAGTGCTGTCAAAAATTGATGGCATTGTGTGGGGCGTACCGTTGATGGTACTCATCCTTTCCGGTGGTCTTTATCTGACCATACGAATGGGATTCCTTCAGACAAGAAAACTGCCACTGGCATTAAAGTGGATGGTAAAAAATGAGGAAGACGGTCACGGAGAGGTGACATCTTTCGGAGCGTTGTGTACTGCATTGTCGGCAACGATCGGAACCGGAAACATTGTAGGAGTCGCAACGGCGATTTGTGCAGGAGGACCGGGAGCATTATTCTGGATGGAGATTGCAGCATTCCTTGGAATGGCGACTAAATATGCAGAGGGTCTTTTGGCAGTGAAATATCGTGTGGTAGACGAAGAGGGACACGCTTTAGGTGGACCTTTCTATTACATAGAGCGTGGAATGGGTTCAAAATGGAAGTGGCTTGCTATGATTTTTGCCTTTTTTGGAATTTGTGTAGGACTCTTTGGAATCGGAACATTTTCACAGGTAAACGGTATTGCGTCAGCAGTTAATAATTTCTTCGACCCGAACCAGCAGTATACCGTTACGGTTCCGGGAATCGGAACGTATTCCTGGACAGTTGTCATTGCATCACTGGTACTCAGTATCTGTGTGGCACTTGTTCTGATTGGAGGAATCAAACGTATTGCAAATGTGTCACAGGTCGTTGTACCGTTTATGGCAATCATCTATGTGGTGATTAGTGTGACCTTAATTGTATGCAATATTACAGAGATTCCGGCAGCTATCGTAATGGTAGTAAAAGGAGCATTCAATCCGTCGGCAGTTACAGGAGGAGCAGTGGGAACACTGTTTATTGCAATGCAGAGCGGTGTGGCAAGAGGAATTTTCTCTAACGAATCAGGACTTGGTTCTGCTCCGATTGCGGCAGCGGCAGCTAAAACAAAAGAGCCGGTAAGACAGGGACTTGTTTCCATGACAGGAACCTTTATTGATACAATCATCATCTGTACGATGACAGGATTGTCCATCGTATTAACCGGAGCATGGCAGGTAGAAGGGTTAGAAGGAGTTCGGGTTACAACATATGCATTCAACCAGGGACTTCCGATACCGGCAAGCGTATCATCCTTCTTATTGATGATGTGTCTGGTATTCTTTGCATTTACAACGATACTGGGATGGGATTATTATTCTGAAAGATGTCTGGAATATTTAACAGGCGGAAACATGAAAGTGGTAAAGGTATACCGCTGGTTATACATTTTAGCAGTATTCATCGGACCTTACATGACGGTAGAGGCAGTATGGACCATTGCGGATATTTTTAACGGTCTGATGGCAATACCAAATATGATAGCTATTTTCGCATTAAGCGGTGTGGTAGTGAAAGAGACAAAAGATTTCTTTGAACAAAAGAAACATTTATCTTAAATAACTTAAATCAAAAATCAAACAAACAGCAGGAGGACATGATGTTAACAGTAGGAATTCAAGGTGAAAAGAAAGAACAGGTAACACAGGAAAACACAGCTCTTACAATGAAAAGCGGTGCATTGAAGGTGTATGCAACACCGGCAATGATTGCACTGATGGAGCAGGCAGCTTATACAAGTGTTACAGGAGAGTTAGAGGAAGGACAGGGAACTGTCGGAACACTGATGAATGTCAGCCATATTTCTGCGACTCCGGTAGGTATGGAAGTAACAGCAAAGAGCGAGTTAGTAAAAGTCGATGGAAGAAAACTGGTTTTCCATGTGGAAGCGTATGATGAACGTGGAAAAATCGGCGAAGGCGAGCATGAGCGTTTTATCATCGACAATGAAAAATTCCAGAACAAGGCAGATAACAAATAAAGAGAGTAAGTGAAAAGCATACAAAGGAGTGTTTGCAATGGCTGATGAAAAAAACTGGATCAGGGAAGCAATGTTTTATCATATCTATCCGCTCGGATTTACCGGAGCACCTCTTCGTAACGAAGGGGAAGCAACGGCAGGCGGACGGATTTTAGAGGTATTAGACTGGATAGAGCATTTCAAAGAACTTGGGATCAATGCGATCTATTTTGGACCGATCTTTGAATCTGTTTCCCATGGTTATGATACGACAGATTATTATCAGACAGACAGCAGACTGGGAAGTAAAGAGGATTTTAAGAAAGTCTTTACGGCACTACATGAAAACGGCATCCGTGTTATCGTGGATGGAGTCTTTAATCATGTAGGCAGAAAATTCTTTGCTTTTTTGGATGTGCAGAAGAATCTGGAACAGTCAGACTATAAAGACTGGTTCTGTAATTTGAATTTTTCCTGGCAGAGTCCGTTAGGAGATTCATTTTCCTATGAGAACTGGCATGGGGCAGCGGAACTTGTTAAATTGAACCTGAGAAATCCGGCAGTTTGTGAATATCTGCTTGGAGCAGTTGGTATGTGGATGGACGAGCTGGGCATTGACGGCCTGCGTCTGGATGCAGCCGATTGCGTAGACCGGGAATTTTTCAAACAGCTTCATAGCTTCACAAAAGGGAAGAGAGGAGATTTCTGGCTGATGGGTGAGATCATCCATGGCGATTACCGTGTCTGGGCAAACGATGAGATGTTAGATTCAGTTACGAATTATGAGTGCTGGAAGGGCATTTATTCAAGCCACAATGACAAGAATTATTTTGAGATTGCCTATTCGTTGAAGCGTCAGTTTGGGCAGGGAGGTCTTTATGAAAATCTCTGCCTGTACAACTTCTTGGATAACCATGATGTCAACCGGATCGGAAGTCTGCTCAAACAGCGTGAGAACTTAAAGAATGCCTATACGCTTCTGTACATGATGCCGGGAATACCGTCTATTTATTACGGAAGTGAGTGGGGGATTGAAGGAGTGAAAGGTCAGGGAATGGATGCTGACCTGCCGCTTCGACCAAAGCTGGACTTAGAGGAAATGTGCGCCCAAGAAACGGATCTGCCGGCTCATATCCGGGAACTGGCAAAGATCCGCAAAGAGTCCGATGCGGTAAAATATGGGGCATATGATGAGGTATTAGTCCGCAATGAACAGTTTGTCTTTGCAAGACGAAGCGGCGAACAGTACAAACTCATAGCATTCAACTTAACAGATCATGCAGAGACACTTTATTTTTCTTATCAGGGAAAAGAATATGAGGTCTTGCTGGAAGCATATACGTCTAAAATCATGGAGTAACAGAGCAATCGAACAGAAGGTAAAGGGGACAGCGAATGAAAATAGAAAGATTTATAGAACAGGCAAGAGAAGAACTGATCACGGATATCGTGCTATCGGATGAATTTATGAACCGGATGCAGGAGAATTTTCTGCCGATCGAGCGGCTGATGTCATACTATCGCTGTGCGATCATGGAGGTGGAGACCAAGTTTCGGGTATTAAATGAACAGTTTTCACTGCAATATGACAGAAATCCGATCGAGACGATCAAGACGAGAGTCAAATCTTTTGATGGAATCCTGAAAAAAGTCAAGAGAAAACAGATCCCGTTTTCCTTAGAGTCCATTGAAGAAAATATTAACGACATTGCAGGAGTCCGTGTGGTATGCTCGTTCCCGGAGGACATTTATCTGTTAGCGGAATGTCTGTTACAGCAGGATGACATCCGGCTCATCGAGAAAAAAGATTACATCAAGAATCCAAAACCAAGCGGCTACCGGAGTCTGCACCTGATCGTGGAAGTACCGATCTTTTTAGAAAACGAGAAGAGACCGATGAAGGTGGAAGTACAGCTTCGCACTATTGCAATGGACTTCTGGGCAAGTTTGGAGCATAAGCTGCGTTACAAAAAAGAGATCCCGGAAGCAGAGGCAGTACAGATGGCAGAAGAACTGACCGAGTGTGCAAATGTCATTGCCGATTGGGACAAGAAGATGGGAGAGATCCGTAACCGGATCGAGCGTTACAGCGAAGAAAAAGACGAGAGCCTGCCGGCAATCGGACTGGCACGGATCATCAATCGTGACTAAAAAAGAGCCTGTTGATAAAATTTTTCAATAAGATAAAAAACGTGGAAAATGCGGATAGGAGGTACTATGATAGAGTAAAACAAAAATAACATATGCGTAAGGAGGAAACGACGATGAGTATTAATTGGAAAAAAATCGGACTTTTTGCAGGAGGAACGCTGTTTGGAACAGCCGGAATTAAGATCCTGTCCGGTAAAGACGCAAAGAAAGTATACACAGGCTGTACAGCAGCAGTACTTCGTGCAAAAGACTGCGTAATGAAAACTGCAACAACCATTCAGGAGAATGCAGGCGACATCTATGCAGAAGCTAAGGACATCAACGAGGCAAGAGCTGCAAAAGAAGAAGAATTTGAAGATACAGCAGGTGAGGAATAGGTGAAATTTTCAATTAAGCATGAAATGACGGGAAGGATGAGAGTTCATCTTTCACAGAACAGAATGACTTATGCACAGGCAGATATTTTACTCTATTTTTTACAAAACGATAAGTACGTTACATGTGCAAAAGTATATGAGCGGACCGGAGATGCGGTGATTTCGTATACCGGAGAGAGAAGTTATATCATTCAGTTATTGCAGGGTTTCTGCTATGAAAAAGCAGAAGTTCCGACAGGTTTATTAGAGCATTCCGGCAGAGAACTCAATGCCGTTTATCAGGAAAAACTGATAGGAAAAGTTCTGATGCGGTATGTCAAAAAGATCGTACTTCCGTATCCGGTCTACACAGCTTACATTACGCTGAGTTCCTTAAAGTATATTGCAAAAGGAATCCAGTCACTCTGGCATCGTAAGATGGAAGTGGCAGTCTTGGATGCAACAGCAATCGGTGTGTCTGTTTTTCGTAAGGATTTCGGTACGGCAGGCTCAGTCATGTTCCTGTTGGGAATCGGAGAACTTTTAGAGGAGTGGACACATAAGAAATCCGTGGATGACCTTGCAAGAACCATGGCTTTAAATGTAGGAAAAGTATGGTTGAAGTCAGACGGTCAGGAAGTCTTAGTATCGGTAAATGATATTTCCGCAGGAGATGAAGTTGTTGTACATATGGGTAATGTGATCCCATTTGACGGCGAGGTTTCCGAAGGAGAAGCAATGGTCAATCAGGCATCCTTAACCGGAGAGTCCCTGCCGATCAGAAAGGCAGAAGGCAACTATGTCTATGCCGGTACCGTTTTAGAGGAAGGCGAGCTTACCATTCTGGTAAAAGAAGTAGGTGGTTCAAGCCGCTTTGAGAAGATTGTGACCATGATCGAGGAATCAGAAAAACTGAAATCCTCATTAGAAGGAAAAGCAGAGCATTTAGCAGACAGATTAGTACCGTATACACTTGGTGGAACCGCGTTGACCTATCTGTTGACCCGCAATACCACAAAGGCACTTTCTGTTTTAATGGTAGATTTTTCCTGTGCCTTAAAACTGGCAATGCCAATCTCTGTGCTTTCCGCGATCCGTGAGGCAAGCCTCTATCACATGACAGTAAAAGGCGGTAAATATTTAGAAGCCGTAGCAGAGGCAGACACGATCGTATTTGATAAGACAGGAACATTGACAAAGGCAAAACCATCGGTCGTTGAAGTTGTATCTTTTGACGGAAGAGAACCGGACGAGCTTTTAAGGATTGCAGCCTGCATGGAAGAGCATTTCCCACATTCGATGGCAAAAGCAGTCGTTCAGGCGGCAGAAGAAAAAGGCCTTGCCCATGAAGAGATGCATTCTAAGGTGGAGTACATTGTAGCACATGGAATTTCCACGACTATCAACGGAAAACGGGCGGTCATCGGAAGCAGCCATTTTGTCTTTGAAGATGAAAAATGCACGATTCCGGAAGACAAAGAAGAATTATTTGAAAATCTTCCGGTAGAGTATACACATCTCTACTTAGCCATTGAGAATCAATTAGCAGCCGTCATCTGCATCGAAGATCCGTTGCGTGAAGAATCGGAAGCAGTCATCACCTCGCTTAGAAAAGCGGGACTGTCAAAAATCGTCATGATGACAGGTGACAGTGAACGTACTGCACATGCGATCGCAGAGCGTGTCGGTGTGGATGAATATTATTCCGAAGTGCTGCCGGAAGATAAAGCGGCATTTGTGGAAAAAGAAAAGGCTGCCGGAAGAAAAGTCATCATGATCGGTGACGGAATCAACGATTCACCGGCACTGTCAGCGGCAGACGTTGGAATTGCCATCAGCGATGGTGCAGAGATTGCAAGAGAGATTGCAGACATTACCATCAGTGCGGATGACCTGTACCAGATTGTGACATTAAAGCTCATCAGTGATGCCCTGATGAAAAAAATTAGTAAAAACTACAAACAGATCGTAGGATTTAATACAGGTTTAATTGCACTTGGGGTTGCGGGAGTCATTCAGCCGGCAACTTCAGCACTGCTTCACAATACTTCAACACTGGTCATCAGTCTGAAGAGTATGCAGAATTTGCTGACATAACGATATCTGATATTAAAAAAAGGCAGCCGCAGGCTGTCTTTTTTGGTAAAGTGTGTTTCATTTTTAAAAATTTATGCTAATATCATAGTATGAAAAAATATTTATCCATACTACTTATTTTATGCATGTGTCTTACCGCATGCACCACAACAAATCAAGCAACATCTACTTCGGAGAAGAGCCCATCGGATACTACATCCGGGGAAGCAGTACAGTCCGGTCAGGAGGAAAAAGCAGCAAAAGCACCGGACACTTCAAAGCCCGAAGGAACACTGGAAGTCCACTATATCGATGTCGGACAGGGAGATGCGACCTTAATAAAATGCGGCTCCCATGCCATGTTAATAGATGGCGGCAATAACAATAAAGGAACCACCGTACAATTATATCTGAAAAAACAGGGCGTGGAATCCTTAGATTATGTCATAGGCACACACCCGGATGCAGATCATATCGGTGGTCTGGATGTGATCGTATACAAGTACAACTGTGATACGGTCATTATGCCCGACTATGAAAAAGACACCAAAACCTATCAGGAGTTAGTCGATGTCATTCACGATAAAAATATGAAGATCACCTATCCGGTGGTAGGGGAACAGTATGCTCTCGGAGAAGCAAAATTTACGATCATAGCACCAAATTCCAATTCCTATGGTGGCAATGCCAATGACTATTCCGTGGCAATCCTCTTAGAATATGGAAAAAACCGCTTCCTGTTTACCGGAGATGCCGAGGAAGCATCAGAAGCGGAAATGCTCACGAATGGAATCGATATCTCGGCAGATGTGTACAAAGTGGCACATCATGGAAGCCGCTCGGCAAGTACGCAGGAATTTTTAAATGCTGTTCATCCGAAATATGCCGTCATAAGCTGTGGAGAGGGAAACAGCTATGGACATCCTCATGCAGAAGTGCTGAACCGGCTGCGCAGCATGGGAGTGGAAGTATTTCGTACCGATGAGCAGGGCAGCATTATCGCAAGCTCTGATGGAGAAAATATTACATGGAACTGTTCGGCAACGGATTCGTGGCAGAGCGGGGAACAGACAGAATCTGACAGGGAAAATTCAGAGGATGAAAATTCCGGTAATGCGATTTCTGATGCAGTTACCTCTGAACAGACAACCTATGTCCTGAATACCAATACGAAAAAATTCCACCGGGAGACCTGCGGCAGCGTATCACAGATCAAAGAGGAAAATTTTCAAAAAGTACAGATGAGCCGTGAAGAGTTAGAACAGAGTGGATATTCGCCGTGCAAGAACTGCAATCCGTAGAATAAATGCGTTGAATCTGTTTTCGCAAAGTGCTAGAATAAGAACATCATGAAATCTCGGAGGAACAGAATGGAAACAGAAAAAAAATATGCACTGCTGATAGATGCGGATAATGTATCGCCAAAATACATGGATTTGGTTCTTCGTGAAACCAAGACCTTAGGAGATGTCAGCATCCGTAGGATTTATGGGGACTGGACAGAGATTGGAA
>ULXU01034865.1_pt1 | contig 16805 bp, 10 predicted proteins | sample 1961521 | NCBI WGS metagenome assembly ULXU01 (sample SAMEA4835845, study PRJEB28245) | human gut metagenome | biome: gut microbiome; material: fecal sample | place: Denmark | collected 2008
GAATTATGCTTCACAACCAGAAATGCCCCGGCATGGACGCCGGGGCAAGGCGTTATGCGCCATGGATGGCGCATAAAAGCCGGTTTCGTCAAGCATCGAAAACCAAAAGGCATAATTCCTACAGATTCTTAATGGCGTAGCGTAGCGAACGAGAGAGTACTTGTGTGCCGCCGTGCCTGCAGTGTGCGAACCGTCCTTATATCAATAATAACTCATCATATCCATTATGAGGCATCAATCCTCCTCGATGATGTGCATCTCGAGAAAATCAAAGTCGATATCCTCCACAAAATTATCCTTCGTAAAGCGGGTCCTTCCATGCCTCTTGAAATCACTTACGTTGCTGTCAAGCCAGATGGGCTTTCCCAGGTCAAAAGCAAGGCAGGCATCCTCAAGTGCCTTAAAAATCTTGTGTGTACGTGTGTCGTCACTGTCATTTTCTATTGTAATATCACGCATCAGGTGCGTGTCAGTATAAATCTTAAACCAAATACGCATATTATTCTCCCAAAAGTCTTCTCTGACGATTGCACTCATACATGAGCAAAGTGGCTGATATTGCGGCATTAAGCGACTCCACAGCCCCCTCCATAGGGATGCGGATATATGTGTCCGCCATGTCAGCTATCTCATCTGATAATCCATTGCCCTCATTTCCTATCATAAAGCCACAGGCTCCGGTGTAGTCCGGTCTGTCATAAGAGCACTTACCCTTTAGATGAGCTGCGTAGAGAGAAACTCCCTTTGACTTTGCATACTCTATAGTCTCCGGAAGGTCATCTGTGATGTAAAACGGCACACGGTAGAGTGAGCCCATGGTTGAACGCACAGTCTTTGGATTAAAAATGTCCACTGTTGTGCGATTCATTATAATACCGCTTACACCTGCGCCCTCACCGGTACGGATCATAGTGCCTAAATTTCCCGGATCCTGTATACTCTCAAGCACAAGAAGCTCTGTCTTGTCGCCCTTAAAAAGTTCATCTATCTCATAGTGCGGCATCTTTACTATAGCAAGCACACCCTGCGGAGTCTGCGTGTCAGACATGCTCTTAAACACCGAGTCACTCACTATTTCTGTTTTGTCAAGGAAACGCTTCTTCTCTTCCTTAAACCTGTCATCATTAAAAAATGACTCAGACATATATACGGCACTTACCCAGTCATATGGCGCCTCAAAGCTCATCTTTGGACCCTCAACCACGAATACGCCCTGCTTTTTCCGCTCCTTTGCCTTGCTTAAAAGAGCCTGCACATTTTTTATGCTTTTGTTTGATGCACTTGTAATCATTTTCTTCTCTTTCTATATTGATGATATGAGGGTCAAAAAAGTATTTTGCCCCTCATTTATGATTAACATTCGTCTTTCTCCGAATGCATAAATGCCCCTGCACCGGCACATGCACGCAACTACCTGCATTTGATGTGCCGGATACAAGGGCATTATATTTATCGTAACTATATTAGGTACTAAACCAGAGATTTAGAGATATCGTACATGTACTCGTCTACACTCTTCTTCATAGCAAGTGCCTCGTCGATATCGAAATCTACGAAATTGCCATCCTTGTGGGCAATAACTCTGTTTGACTTGCCCTCGCAGAGTAAATCAACTGCCATAGCGCCCATGATTGTAGCATATACACGGTCCTTGCATGAAGGGCTTCCACCTCTTTGCATATGTCCAAGGATAGTTGCTCGAGTCTCGATGCCTGTAGCAGCCTCGATTTCCTTAGCCATCTCCTGTGAATGTCCTACACCCTCAGCATTGATGATGATGTAATGCTGCTTGCCGAGCTCTCTTGCGTGAGCTACTCTCTCGATGAGTGCCTCAAGGTTGTTGTCATACTTCTCAGGAAGTAATACTTCCTCAGCGCCGTTTGCAAGACCACACCATAATGCAATGTATCCTGCTCCACGTCCCATAACCTCAATGATTGAGCATCTCTCATGTGATGTAGATGTATCACGTACCTTGTCAATAGCCTCCATAGCTGTGTTGCAGGCTGTATCAAAACCGATTGTGTAATCTGTACATGCGATATCAAGGTCGATTGTGCCTGGAAGACCGATTGTATTGATGCCAAGTGCAGCAAGCTTCTGCGCACCCTGGAAAGATCCGTCACCACCGATAACTACGATAGCATCGATACCATGCTTCTTACAGATTTCAGCGCCCTTCTGCTGTCCCTCTGCTGTAACGAACTCCTTACATCTGGCTGTCTGTAAGATTGTACCACCGCGTGAGATTGTGTCTGAAACGCTCTTTGAATCCATATCCACGATTTCTTCATTTAACAGACCTGCGTATCCTCTCTTGATTCCTTTAACCTTCTTGCCCTTTGAGAGAGCCTGACGAACAACGGCACGAATCGCTGCGTTCATTCCCGGTGCGTCGCCACCACTTGTAAGTACACCTATTGTGTTAATCTCTTTTGCCATTGGTATAACCTCCATATGTTAAAAAATTATCATTTATTCTAATCCCAATCTATTGTACTTGTTTTAGCACTTTTTTTCAATATTCTTTTCAACAATTTTCGCATTTTCTTTGTCTAAAAATTCCAAAAGCTGCTCCATGAGCTCATTATTTGCATTTACGGAATAATTTCTGCCAAGTTTTTTCATCTGCTTTGTATCTGCGATGTAAATTATGACCTCATCTCCTCCGTCGGATTCACGGATTGTCTCAAGAAGCCTGCTCTCGTTTTTCTTATAGTCATCCATCGTATCAAACCTGAGCCATAGCTGCTTCGGAAGCTCATCAAACGGTATGATTCTTTCGCAGATTATCTTGCCGTTCTGCTCATCCTCGACTGTCGCATGTCCGATAACAAATATTTTAGCATCGTCCTGTAAATATCTCTGGTAGCGCTCGTAATCTCTCGGAAAAATAATTACCTCAACAGTTCCTGTCAGGTCCTCTATCGTGATAAAAGCCATGGCCTGATTGTACTTGGTAAACTTAATCGTCTTTGTGGCTATCATGCCTCCGATTACCACGTGCGCATTGTCCTTTATCTTTACGGCACCGCTCTCCTCTTCAAGCACAAAATCTATCGCATTTGCTGTGATGTTTTTCTTTAGGGCAGCTGCATATTTTTCCAGAGGGTGTCCGCTTAAATAGATGCCAAGCACCTCTTTTTCATAGGCCAGGGCTTCCTCAGCGTCATATTCACCAACATTTGGATACTTAAGCTCAAATGACTGCCTATCCTCATCTGAGACCAGGTCAAACAGGCTCATCTGCCCTGCCATTGTTGACTTTTTGTCATGCTGCACCCTGTCCACAATCGATGCATACACCATTGCCATCTGCTTTCTCGTGCCGTCGAGTGAATCGCAGGCTCCCGCCTTTATCAGATTCTCAATCGCACGCTTGTTGATAAGCTCCTTCTGGCATGTTCTCTCGATAAAATCAGAGAGTGTGCGGTATCTGCCGCCACTTTCCCGCTCCTCGATTATCTGGTCTATGACCGGCCTGCCAAGCGATTTTATGGCGTACATGCCATATCTGACATGGTCACCCTCTGCGGTAAACTCGCCCTGTCCACAGTTGATATCCGGCGGAAGCACCTTAATACCCATATCACGACAGCTGTAAAGATACTGCGCCGCCTTGGCTGAATTGTCTATAACAGAAGTCATGAGCGCTGCCATAAATTCGACCGGATAGTAATTTTTGAGCCATGCCGTCTGAACACTGATTTTCGCATACGCGGCTGCATGTGATTTGTTGAACGCATACTTAGCAAAATCAACCATCGAATCGTATATGCTGTTGGCAGCCTTTTCATCTATGCCGTTTGCCACACAGCCCTTTATACCGCGCTCCTCGTCTCCGTACACAAAGCTCTGGCGCTCTGCGTCAATGACATACTGCTTCTTCTTGCTCATGGCACGGCGGATGTTGTCCGCCTGCCCCATTGTATAGCCTGCGAGCTTCTGCACTATCTGCATGACCTGTTCCTGGTATACTATACAGCCGTAGGTCGGCTCTAAAATACTCTCAAGCTCAGGTGTCACATAGCTTATCTCCTTTGGATTGTTCTTGCCCTTTATATAGTTGGGAATGAAATCCATAGGACCCGGACGGTAGAGCGAAATACCGGCCACGATGTCCTCAAAGCTCTGTGGACTGAGTTCCTTCATGAAGCTTTGCATACCGGCAGACTCTAGCTGGAATACCCCTTCCGTCTTTCCTGTTCCGATAAAGTCAAGTGTGCCCTTATCGTTGAAATCAATATGGTCGATATCCACATCAATGCCCCTTGATGCCTTGATATTCTTCACAGAATCCTTTAGCACCGTGAGTGTACGAAGCCCCAGAAAATCCATCTTTAAAAGGCCAAGCTCCTCGAGCTGTACCATGTTGTACTCTGCGGTAGGGCTTCCGTCGTTTGCCCTTCCAAGAGGCACATAATCGCTCGCCACACCCGGATAGATTACCACACCTGCTGCATGCACGGACGTGTGGTTTGGCAGTCCCTCAAGCCTTTTTGCCATATCTATCATTTCATGCACTCTCGCATCACTGTCGTAAATGCCCTTAAACTCCGGGTTCATCTGAAGAGCCTTGTCAATCGTGATATTAAGCTCCTGAGGCACCATCTTTGCAAGCCTGTCAGTCTCTGCATATGGGAAATCCAGTGCCTTTCCGACTGATTTTATGACACCTCTTGCTGCCATCGTACCAAATGTGACTATCTGTGTTACAGAATCGTGTCCGTACTTCTGCTGAACATACTCTATGGCGCGATATCTCTCCGCATACTCGAAATCCACATCGATATCAGGCATGGAAACTCGCTCAGGGTTAAGAAATCTTTCAAAAAGCAGATTGTATTTAACCGGATCAATATCCGTGATTCCGGTACAATAGCACACCCTGCTTCCCGCCGCTGAGCCTCGTCCCGGGCCTACCCAGCAGTCGTGCGTGCGGCACCAGTTGATATAATCCCACACGATAAGGATATACTCTATAAAGCCCATGGTCTTTATGATACCAAGCTCATAGTCCATATCTGCATGTATCTTTTTAAGCTCATCAGCACTGTACTCGCCACAGCCTATGTATTTCTCCCTAAAGCCCTTCTCGCAAAGCTCTGTAAGGAAGGCTTCGGCACTATCATAGCCATCTGGCACCTCATACTTTGGAATCTTGTAATTGCCAAACTCAAGCGTCACATTGCATCTGTCGGCAATTTTCTGTGTATTCTCAATAGCCTCTGTGGCATATGGGAAAAGTGCTCTCATCTGCTCTTCGCTCTTTACGAAAAACTGTCCGCCATCATAGCGCATCCTGTCCTCGTCAGACACCTTTTTCCCGGTCTGGATGCACAAAAGCACATCATGTGCCTCTGCATCGGACTCGTAGGTGTAGTGCACATCATTAGTACACACTAACCCTATTTCAAGCTCCTTGCTCATCCTAAGAAGCTGCTGATTCACAAGCTTCTGGTCATCAATGCCATGGTCCTGCAGCTCAAGGAAGAAGTTGTCTTTTCCAAAGCAGTCCTGATACTTCCTTGCAATCTCCTTTGCCTCGTCATAAAAGCCTCTTACGATGTATCTGGGGATTTCTCCTGCCAGACAGGCAGACAGGCATATAAGCCCCTCGTGATATCTCTCAAGCGTCTCAAAATCCACTCTCGGCCTGTAATAATAGCCCTCTGTGAACCCTATTGACACTATCTTCATGAGATTGGCATAGCCTGTATTATTTTCAGCAAGCAGAATCAGATGATAATACCTGTCATCACCGTGGCTTGTCTCCCTGTCAAAGCGCGAATTTGGTGCCACATATACCTCGCAGCCTATGACCGGATTGATATCATTTGCCTTTGCCGTCTTGTAAAACTCCACCACACCGTACATATTGCCATGGTCTGTGATTGCGGCAGAGTTCATGCCAAGCTCCTTGACGCGCTTTACATATTCTTTTATCTTGTTTGATCCATCGAGCAGACTGTACTCGGTATGGGTGTGAAGATGACAAAATGACATTTGGATTCCTCTTTCTTTATTTTTGTATCGCCGCCCGCCCTTCATGGGTTATGCCACCCGGCGGGTACTTTGGCAGAACAATTCGTAAGAATTGCGTTAATTTGTCGGTGTCGTTTTCGGCTCAAGGTTTGTGTACATTCGCCAGCTGCACACTTTCGGCGCGGCGTACGTCTGTAACTCTGTTAGGTGTGAACAGCAGCAGCCATAGCAAGCCTGCATATCAGATACAGTACAAAAAGATGCACCGGGTAAAAGGCATAAAAGACATATTTTAGTGAAATGCCTCTTTTTCCATTGTAATAGCGAAGCGGTATAAGCATAAAAAGTGCAAAAAACTCTATGGTACCTGAGAAAAGTCCAAGCAGTATGACTGCCACGGCAAATGCAACATCTCGGTTTGAAGAAAGCAGGTACATCATGACAATGCACCCTACACCCGCCGCACCATAATCACAGCAAAGCACAAACTCTGCAATAATCATCATAACAAGCACCACTGATACCATTACTATACACCTGATCAGTGTGACAAAAAACCACTTGACTGCAGAGGATGCCTTTTCTATTTTATCGACCGACTTAAGCCAATCAAGCACTGTGATGGCAAGCAGGCCTAAAAGCAGTGTAAAAAACACATTGTTGCTCTTAAATTCCAGCACTGTATTGTTTATTGCAAGGTCAAACGGTATCTCAGAGATAAGCGCGAATATAAACATCCTCGCAGCATATTTTTCCCTGCTATGTGTATATTTGAACCCCTCCACAAGCAGGAAGCAGAAAACAGGAAAGGCCATGCGCCCTATAGAACGCATGACCCAGTAGATATCAATAAGCGTTTGTCCACCTATCCCGTTATTTATCATCTGAAGAATAACCGTTGCCGCAGTATGGTCTATGAGCATGGTAAAAATGGCTATAAGCTTAAGCGTGCTTCCACTGATACCAGACTTTGCGATAACTTTTTCCAAAATCCTATACTCCTGCCATATTTACGGTAATCCTGTCAAGATGCCAGATATCGTCCACATATTCCTGGATTGTTCTGTCTGAAGAGAACTTTCCTACATGTGCGATATTGAGCAGTGCACTCTTTCTCCATGCGCTCTTGTTCTTGTAATAATCATTAATCTTCTGCTGTGCATTTGCATATGAACGGAAGTCTGCGAGGATAAAGTAGCGGTCAGCCACCTGTCCCTGCTGTGGATTGAGCAGTGAGTTGTAAAGCTCCCTGAAAAGCTCATGGTCATTTGGTGAATATGTGCCGTCTACGAGCTGGTTTACTACCTTTCTTAGCTCGGCATCGTTATTATATACATCAATAGGATTGTAGTCATGTCTGTTCTCGTGTGAGATGACCTCATCAGAGCTCATTCCAAAGATAAACATGTTGTCAGCCCCTACCTCATCGAACATCTCGACATTGGCACCATCCATAGTTCCGATAGTGAGCGCTCCATTGAGCATAAACTTCATGTTTCCTGTTCCTGATGCCTCCTTGCTCGCTGTGGAAATCTGCTCGCTGACATCTGCTGCCGCAAAAATAATCTCGGCATTGGATACCTTGTAATCCTCGATAAATACTACCTTGAGCTTGCCGCCAATAGAAGCATCGTTATTTATCACATCAGCCACACTGTTGATGAGCTTTATTGTTTTCTTTGCATTTCTGTAGCCAGCTGCTGCCTTTGCTCCAAAAATAAATGTTCTAGGATAGAAATCCATAGACGGATTTTCCTTAATCTTGTTGTACAGATACATCACATGAAGGATGTTCATGAGCTGTCTCTTGTACTCGTGAAGTCTCTTAACCTGCACATCAAAGATAGAATCCGGATTTACATCAATACCATTGTGCTCCTTTATATACTTTGCTAAACGCACCTTGTTTGCTCTCTTAATCTCAGCAAACTCCTGCTGTGCAACAGGGCTGTCCGCATAAGCATTGAGCTTTGAAAGCTTTGTAAGATCTGTAATCCAGCCGGTTCCTACCTTTTTTGTTGCCCAGTCTGCAAGGAGTGGATTTGCATGTGCTAAGAATCTACGCTGTGTGATTCCGTTTGTCTTGTTATTGAACTTCTCAGGGAACATCTCATAGAAATCATGAAGCTCCTGATTCTTAAGTATCTCTGTGTGAAGCTTTGCAACACCGTTTACAGAATAGCCTGCAACGATAGCCATATTTGCCATCTTGACCTGTCCGTCATAGAGGATAGCCATCTTTCTTACCTTGTCCTCATTGCCAGGATATCTCTCGTTAATCTGAATCACAAATCTTCTGTTTATCTCGTCAACAATCTGGTATACACGAGGAAGCAGTCTCTGGAATATCTCAATTGGCCACTTCTCAAGCGCCTCAGCCATGATTGTATGGTTAGTGTAGGCTACACATCTTGTAGTGATATCCCATGCATCATCCCATGACAGATGCTCCTCGTCCACAAGGATTCTCATAAGCTCTGCGACTGCAACTGTAGGGTGAGTATCGTTCATCTGGAAAACAGCTTTATTTGGGAGATCTTTTAAATCGCTGTGATGCTTTTTAAACCTTGCAAGTGCACGCTGGATGCTTGCTGATACAAAGAAATACTGCTGCTTTAAGCGAAGCTCCTTGCCCTTTACATGGTTATCGTTTGGATAGAGCACCTCAACAAGGTTTCTTGCAAGATTTTCCTGCTCCACTGCCTTGTCGTAGTCACCCTGGTCAAAGGACTCGAGCGAGAAGCCGTTTTTTGGCTCTGCATCCCATATCATGAGAGAATTGACCACATTGTTGTCATAACCGACTATAGGCATATCATAAGGCACTGCAAGCACCGACTGATAGTCCTTCTGCTCGAAATGAAGCTCTCCGTTTTCATCTGTGCTCTCCTGCACATATCCTCCAAACTTGACCTCATAGCAGTACTCCGGACGACGAAGCTCGAATGGATATCCGTCCTTGAGCCAGTTGTCAGGCACCTCAATCTGGAAGCCGTCTGAAATCTGCTGCTTGAACATACCATATCTGTATCTGATTCCACAGCCGTATGCAGGATATCCGAGTGTGGCAAGTGAATCCATGAAGCACGCTGCCAGTCTTCCGAGTCCACCGTTTCCAAGTGCCGGATCAGGCTCCTGGTCCTCAATAGCATTGATATCCACACCAATCTCAGTGAGAGCCTCCTTGACCTCCTTGTATGCTGAGAGGTTTATAAGGTTGTTGCCGAGAGCTCTTCCCATCAAAAACTCCATGGACATATAGTAAACAACCTTTGGATCGTCCTTGTCCATCACTCTCTGTGTGGCAATCCACTCATCCATGATGACATCCTTTACGGCCTCTGATACAGCCTGATAAAGTTCCTGCTGTGTGGCATCATTTATAGTCTTACGATATTTATTTTTTAAATTGTCTGATACAGTCTTAATAAACACCTTTTTGCTAAACGTATTATCTCTCATCTTTTCCTCCTTATGGCACTAAAAGGGAGCAAATTAATGCTCCCTCTCGTGCAGAGATTATTGTTTTTCAACTGCAAGCTTAACAGCCTCGCCATTAATCTTCCAATCCTTTTCATAGCCCTTAAGTTCGCCTGATTTAATTGATACGGCAAGAACCTCGGTCTTGATTTCATCACCAAACTTTTCAAATACATTTGAAAGCTTCTCATCTGCCTCGTATGTCACAGCGATGTGGTCCATAACCTCAAAGCCTGCGTCCTTACGCATTGTCTGGATCTTACTGATGATTTCTCTTACGAAACCTTCCTCGATAAGCTCAGGAGTGAGGTTGGTGTCAAGGACAACGGTTATATTGTTGTCAGATTGTGTCACATAACCCTCCATCTGAGTCATCTCGATAAGTAAATCCTCTTTAGATAATACAACTTCATCGCTAATGCTGTCAAGCTTGAGAGAGCCGGTGCTGTTAAGCTCCTCCATGGCCTTATGACCATCAAGCTCAGCTAAAACTGCCTTGATCTGGCCAAGGTATTTACCATACTTAGGACCCACTGTTCTAAGCTGTGGCTTGAATTTGTAGGTGGTGTAGTGTGATACATCATCAGTGAACTCAACCTCTTTTACATTGAGCTCGTCTGCGATGATATCCACATAAAATTCATCCAGTTTTTCCGGAGCCTTTACAAACATTTTTCCGATTGGCTGACGGTTTTTGATATTTGCCTCGTTACGGCATGCACGTCCGAGTACCACAACCTTTAGTACCTCATCCATATCAGCTTCAAGCTTTTTGTCAATCAGCTTCTCATCAACTACAGGATAGTCGCACAGATGAATTGACTCCGGTGCGCTCTTGTCGATAGAGCAGACAAGATTTCTGTAGATATCCTCTGTCATGAAAGGAATCATAGGTGCTGCCGCCTTTGATATGGTGACAAGTGCTGTATAAAGTGTCATGTATGCGTTTATCTTGTCCTGCTCCATGCCCTTTGCCCAGAAACGCTCACGGCTGCGGCGTACATACCAGTTACTTAAGTCGTCTACGAACTCCTGAAGGTACTTTGCCGCCTCCGGAATCTTGTAGTTTGACAGGCACTCATCCACTCCTGCCACTGCTGAGTTGAGCTTTGAAAGAATCCACTTGTCCATTACTGCAAGCTTATCATACTCAAGGCTGTATTTTGTAGCATCAAAGTTGTCGATATTTGCATAAAGCACGAAGAATGCGTATGTGTTCCAGAGTGTTCCCATAAACTTACGCTGTCCCTCAAGCACGAGCTTTCCTGAAAACTTCTTTGGAATCCATGGAGCTGATGCTGTGTAGAAATACCATCTGATGGCATCTGCACCGTATGTCTCAAGTGCATCAAACGGATCTACCGCGTTGCCCTTTGACTTGGACATCTTCTGTCCGTTCTCATCCTGTACGTGTCCAAGCACGATGACATTCTCATAAGGAGCCTTGTTGAAAAGGAGTGTAGACTCAGCCATGAGTGAATGGAACCATCCACGTGTCTGGTCAACTGCCTCTGAGATAAACTTGGCTGGGAACTGCTTCTCAAATACTTCCTTGTTCTCGAATGGATAGTGGTGCTGTGCAAATGGCATGGCTCCTGAATCAAACCAGCAGTCAAGTACCTCAGGTACACGGTGCATATCCTTGCCACACTCAGGACACTTGATTGTCACAGCGTCGATATATGGTCTGTGGAGCTCTACCTCTGCTGCCTTTGGATCTCCTGCTTTTTCGGCGAGCTCTGCACGGCTTCCGATACACTCTCTGTGTCCGCATTCACACTCCCAGATATTGAGTGGTGTGCCCCAGTAACGGTTACGTGAGATAGCCCAATCCTGTATATTCTCAAGCCAGTTTCCGAAACGTCCTGAACCGATAGACTCAGGAATCCAGTTTACTGTATTGTTGTTTCTGATAAGGTCATCCTTTACTGCTGTCTCCTTGATGTACCATGACTCTCTTGCATAGTAGATAAGAGGCTTGTCACATCTCCAGCAGTGTGGATACTCATGCTCAAATTTCGGAGCATCGAAGAGCTGCTTTCTGCCGCTTAAGTCCTTTAATACCTCAGGATCTGCATCCTTTACCCACATACCGGCAAACGGAGTCTCTGCTGTAAGCTCTCCCTTGTCGTTTACAAACTGTACAAATGGAAGGTCATAATTTCTTCCGACATTGGCATCATCCTCACCAAATGCAGGAGCGATATGAACAATTCCTGTACCGTCTGACATAGTAACATATGTGTCACATGTCACGAAAAAGCCCTTCTTGCCCTGCTTATCGGCAACCTGCTTAGCGCAGTCATAAAGCGGCTCATACTCCTTGTACTCAAGATCCTTTCCTTTGTATGTCTCAAGCACCTCATATGCCTTCTTGCCTGCTTCGGCGTCCTCTTTTGAAAGAAGCTGTGAGAGCACCTTGTCTGCAAGTGCCTCTGCCATATAATATGTGTAGCCATCAACAGCCTTTACCTTTACATATGTGTCATTAGGGTTCACACAGAGTGCCACGTTGCTTGGAAGTGTCCATGGAGTTGTTGTCCATGCGAGGAAATATGCATCCTCTCCTACTACCTTAAAACGTACTACTGCTGATTTTTCTTTAACTGTCTTGTAGCCCTGTGCCACCTCCTGTGCAGAAAGCGGTGTTCCACAACGAGGACAGTAAGGAACAATCTTGAAGCCCTTGTAAAGAAGTCCCTTGTTCCAGATTTCCTTGAGAGCCCACCACTCTGACTCAATGAAATTGTCGTCATATGTGACGTATGGATTGTCCATATCAGCCCAGAAACCTACTGTGTTGGAGAAATCCTCCCACATGCCCTTGTATTTCCATACAGACTCTTTACACTTCTTGATGAATGGCTCAAGTCCGTAGTTCTCAATCTGATCCTTGCCGTCAAGACCGAGAAGCTTCTCCACCTCAATCTCAACAGGAAGTCCGTGTGTATCCCAGCCTGCTTTACGTGGCACATATTTGCCCTTCATGGTCTGGAATCTTGGAATCATATCCTTTATGGTACGTGTCTCAACATGTCCGATGTGAGGCTTTCCGTTTGCTGTAGGAGGTCCATCATAGAATGTGTATGTCTCTCCTTCTTTTCTGTTTTCCATAGATTTTCTGAAGATATTGTTCTCTCTCCAGAACTGCTCTGTCTTCTTCTCGCGTTCAACGAAGTTCATATTGGTGTCAACTTTGTTGTACATGACTATCTCTCCTTATTCTATATTGTTCGTGAACATCCCAACAGGCACCTCAAATTCGACTCTTACGAGGCTTCCTTGTGGCTTACTCCACTACAATTTTCGGTTTATGGAATATTCACAAAAAAAGGCACACATTCCTGTAATTAGGAACGCGTGCCTGATACGTCTATACCACCTATTACAATGTACTTAAGGGAAATACCCTTGCATACCCGCCCCTGTAACGTAGGGAATACGTCAGAACCTACTCTCGCAACGCTGTATGGCGATTTTAGCCTGCGGCTCAGAAGTGATTTTCAAAACGGCTCTACTCATACCGGCTCTCACCTGTCCCGGCTCTCTTTGACTTTCCTGCCATCTCTACTGTCTTCGTCACTGCCTTTTACTAACTGTGTTTAAGTATATAACTGAAAAGCCACTGTTGTCAAGATGTAATTGATTCTGTAATAATTTGATAATAATTAACTCTAATAAATGCCATCATACTCAAAATTCTGATAATCATAATCGTCATGATCAAAAGAATCATAATCATAATCGTAATCCTCATAGGAATCATCATCATTATAATACTCATAACCATTGTCAAAGCCCCTCATGAACTCCTTTTCTAAATCTGTGCTTACATTTGAGCCTGCCACAACCCAGAATATGATGCTGACTATAACTGAGATAACTGCTGTTGCTATACCAACTATACCAAACACCTTGTTGTTGCCCTTTATGATATGTATAATACCAAAAATGATAGCAAGCAGCGCTGTCACATAATTGATGCATGTACAAAACAGTACAATAGATGCGATTCCAAGTACCAGAGAAGCTATACCAAAGCCATTGCTGTTCTTTGGCGGCTGGTTGTATGGATTAGCTCCATACGGCGACTGATTGTAGGCTGTCTGTCCGTATGCGGTCTGATTGTAGCCACCCTGTCCGTTTGGCTGCTGGCCATACTGCGTCTGTCCGTAAGCTGACTGATTAAATGAGCCCTGAGCATATGTGTTCTGGTTGTATGTACCCTGGGCATTTGGATTCTGATTGTATGTACCCTGATTTGCATAACCATATGCACTGCCCGGATTATTGACATATCCGTCTGTGCTGCCTGTCTGGTCTGATGACTGTCCATATGCATATGCATTCCCACTTTCCTGCTGGGATACAGACTGATTATATGTGTCTGTCGGCTGACTATATGTGTCCTGCGGCTGGCTGTATGTGTCCTGCGGCTGGCTGTATGTGTCTGAGCCATTTGCTGTTCCTGAAGACTGACCGAAGACATCTGTATTGTCCGGTGTGCCTGACGACTGGTTGTCATTGTTCATATAATTGTTATCGTCCATAACTTCCTCCATATATCCTATTGTTTATGTAGCCATTGTGTTTCGTATTAGAAATATTTTATCATATATTACGATAATGTAAATATTTTTATCATAAAAATTGGTGATTATTGTCTTCCGAGCTTTGATTTGCGCTTGTTTTCATACATCCTGTCATCAGCAATACGATATACGGCACGCGGGCCAATCTGCCTTAAGCTTATTTTTTCTCATTTTGCTCCTGGTTTGAAGAAAATTCTCCTTTCAAATCAAATAAACATTTACACCAAAACACCCGGCAGTTATCCTGCCGGGCATTCTGTAAAAAAATATTTATTCTTTAACTCCACCAAGTGTAAGTCCTGTAACAAAGTATTTCTGTAAAAACGGGTAAATACATATGATTGGAAGCATTGTTATAATTGTTGCTGCGGCACGAACTGAGGTAGGTGTAACTGCGCCTACAGCATTTTTCAATGTTTCTGCTGATCCTCCCTGATTTGTTACAGCTGAAAGAAGCTTCATAAGCTCATACTGTAATGTAGTAAGCTTTGTATTCATACGGTTATAAAGCATTGCATCAAACCATGAGTTCCACTGTCCTACTGCTACGAATAAAGCTACTGTCGCATATACCGGTTTGCAGAGAGGTGAATAAATCTTCAGAAAAATGGTGGTATATCCTGCACCGTCAAGCTGCGCTGATTCCTCTAAGCTGTCAGGAATTCCATTCATATAGGTCCTGATAACAAGCATGTTAAACGCACTGACCATTCCAGGGATTACATAAACCCAAAAACTATTGGTAAGCCCAAGTCCCTTGTACAGGAGGAAGGTAGGGATTAATCCACCATTGACATACATTGTGATAACCCAAAACAGGGATAAACCTCTTTTGAACAAAAATCTTTTTCTGCTGACTATAAAAGCAAGGATTGCATTTGCCACCAGTGCTAAGACTGTTCCAATTATTGTTCTGGCAACAGTAATGTATGCTCCTGTTATAAGATTATCTTTTTGTAAAACCGTTATATAATTCTTCCAGGTAAACTTTCTTGGTAAGAGGTAAATTCCACCTCTTAATGCATCTGTACCATCATTAAGCGATATCGCAAGTGTATTAAGCACCGGATAAAGCGTTATGATCAAAAACAGTACCATAATGATGCAATTTACAATTGGAAATATACTTATCTTCTTTTTCTTTTTGCTCTTTACAGAGCCTGCTGTTATATCTGCCATCGTACAAGACCTCCTTAAAACAACTGCTCTTCACCATTATGTTTGGCAATTTTATTTGCAATAAATATAAGAATTATACTTACCACACTCTTGAATATACCTGCTGCGGTACCTATTGCATAATCTCCCTGGCTTATGCCCCATTTAAGTACATAAATATCAATAGTCTGTGATACTTTCTGTATCAGACCGTTTCCTAAGAGATACTGTATCTCAAATCCTGCATTTAAAACATTACCTACATTCATAAGAAGAAGGATTATGATAGTTGGTTTGATTCCCGGCAGTGTTACGTACTTGATCTTCGCCCAGCGTCCTGCTCCATCAATAGATGCTGCTTCGTAAAGTGAAGGATCTATTGATGTAATGGCTGCAAGATATATGATTGCATTCCATCCTGTTTCTTTCCATACATTGGCAAATGCCACTATCGGCCAGAAATATCCCGTATGTGCGAAAAAGTTTATCGGTTGGTCTATAATATGCATATTTACAAGGAACTCATTTACAATACCTGTTCCTGAAAGCATATCGTGTAAAATACCTGTTACAATGATCCATGAAAGGAAATGTGGAAGATATGATATAGTCTGTACTACTTTCTTTCCACCCTTTGATACAATCTCATTAAGTAAGATTGCAAATGCTATGGCTGTGACAAAAGTTACAACCAGATTGATAACGCCCATTGCGAGTGTATTTCTTATAACACGGATAAATGTCATATCCGAGAACAGCATCTTGAATTTGTCCAATCCAACAAATGCAGAATGAAATATACCAAGTCTTGGTTTGTAATCCTGAAATGCCATTGCCCAGCCAGCGAGCGGCAGATAATAGAATACGACTCCATATGCCACCATTATTGCTGCCCAGAACAGCAGCACTTTCTGGCGTTTGACTTCTTTCCATGTAATTTTTGTTCTAGGTTTTCTGACCTTTTCTTTTTTATTTTCTCTCGTTAATGACATGACACCACTCCTTAAAAGGCAGCAGGCAGATAAAACGCTATTACATCTGCCTGCCTTAAATTTCATTTAAGCTTTATTTAAACTTAGCAGCCTGCTCTAATCTTTTATCAAGCTCAGTCTGTAATTCATCCAGGAAATCCTGTGGATTACATGCATTGTATTTATCCATGTATGTATTCCATGCTTTGTCAAAGTTTTTTGCCATAACAACCTGTGGAAGCTGCTCATGCTTAACTTCGCCAATCTTTGTCCAGGCTACTCCACCAGGAGTGCTTGTGTTAAAGTTGTTAGAGTATGACCACATCGGATACCAATCTCCAGGTGCATCGTTTGTTCCAAGCATTTCAACGTATGTCTTAACACCATAGGCATCGAAAGCTTCTTGTACATCACTGTTAAGACCATCATAGAACTCTCTTGCCTGTCCATCAGGTTTGTTGGCATTGATTCCATCATCACTTGTTCCATTGTACTGTGGGAAGTATGAGTATGGGCATGAATGAGAGGCCTTGTATGCTGTATCAGAAGCCTTCTTTCTCTCATCTGCTGTTTTGTAAAACTCACCATTCTCATCTACTTCATAGTCAGTACCCTTGAC
>ULXU01067182.1_pt1 | contig 16684 bp, 6 predicted proteins | sample 1961521 | NCBI WGS metagenome assembly ULXU01 (sample SAMEA4835845, study PRJEB28245) | human gut metagenome | biome: gut microbiome; material: fecal sample | place: Denmark | collected 2008
ATCGTGAAGCGCATCGAGTTCCGTTTTCCCGTGTATTTCAAGGGCTCGGAGATCAGCGGACTTTGTTGGGACGAAACGGATATGTCGGAGACGGTTTGTGCATTGTCCAAACTTCAAGAGGGGAAAACATATCGAGATTGAAGCATTTGGAAATGATTTAACATCAACATAAGGAAAACCCGGAGCAGCACTGGAAAGGTACTGCTTCGGGTTTTTTACTGTTTAGCCTTGTATGCTTCGCCCCACGCCCGCATGGAATCCAAAATGGGTTTCAGGCTTTTGCCGAGTTCCGTCAGCGAATATTCCACCCTCGGCGGCACTTCGGGATAAACCGTGCGGGTGATGATACCATCGGCTTCCATCGAGTGCAGGCTGTCTGTCAGCACCTTCTGGCTGATTCCCTCCAAGTCCTTTTTCAGTTCATTGAACCGCCACGGACGGGCCAGCAGATTTCGTATGATAAGCAACTTCCACTTGCTTCCAATCAGCGCCACGGTAGTTGCTACCGGGCAAGCGGGCATTTCTTCTTTTGTCAGCATCGCAGCACCCCCAATAGTTCAAATTATAATGTTACATCTAAATTATAATACAGTGCACTCTAATTTTCAAGCAGTTACTTTCAGGTGAGCTGTGTTGCTTCTTGTGCCCCAGTAATCAATTGTGCGTACTTGTGGCTGGGCATTGGTCTGTACCTGGAAAAGCAGAAGGACGGCAGCTGCATCAGGAATATGGTGTTTGCATTCCCTGTTCCAGTGAGCGGTCAGAAAGTGAAAGAACTTTCCTTGGAAAATGAAGCAACAGTCGAAATGGTATGCCTCTTAGTTCTGAGAAATCCAACGGCACATATCAACATGGATGTGGATGTGGACGAAAAGGTGCAAAAAAGGCTCTTCACGGAATCTTGTTGGTTGCCCCAAGATTCCGCGAAGAACCAAGCGATGTGAGAATCACTCCGTAATGTAGGTGTACTGCATATTGTAATCCTTTGCGTACTGCTCAGCGGCGGAGTCCGGCAGGACTTCCAGGACAAGGTTCGGACAGTTATGGAAAGGGCTGTTAACGAAAGGCGAGTTGCCAAAACTCGTTAGCTTGCGAAGATTGCCCAGCAATGCAAGCGACTCGCATCCGGAGAAGGCAAATTGATCGACCCTTTCCAAACTGCCCAGATTCGGAATTGAGGTCAACTTTTTGCATTGGTTGAACCCGTATGATCCGATAATGGTTACGTTGCTCAAATCGCCGATGCTTACCAAAGAGGTGCAGCCATCAAACGTCTCAGAGGGAATCTCTTTCAGGCTGCTTAAATCACCGACGGTTTCCAGCGCAGTGCATCCCATGAAACACTGCATCCCAATTGATTCCAATTTAGGCATATTGCCGATTGATTTCAGCGCGATGCAGCCCCTAAAGACAGAACTTTCAATGCTTGTAACATTGCTTAAATCACCAATGCTGACAAGCGCTTTGCAGCCAAAGAATGCACTACTCCCAATGGCGGTTAGTTTGTCAGAACAGTCAACGCTGATTAACGATACACAGTGTGAGAAAACATCGTATTCCAAGCGCGTCAAGCTGTACAAATCATCAACATGCTCCAGTGCACTGCAGCCGCTAAAAGCACCTTGCCCGATAGTTTCCAAGTTGTGCAGGGAACCGATGCTCTTCAGTGCAGTACAGCCCTTAAACGCATTCTGACCGATGCTGGTAATCTTGTCAAGTTTATCAACGTGTTCCAAGGCGCTGCAATTTGAAAAAGCTTCATTAGCGATGGACTCAACATTGTTCAAATCGCCGATGCTTACCAAAGAGGTGCAGCCATCAAACGCCTCATATGGAATCTCCTTCAGGCTGCTTAAATCACCGACGGTTTCCAGTGTGGTGCAGCTGACGAAACACTTTTGCCCCATTGACTCCAATTTGGGCATATCGCCGATTGATTTCAGCGAGATACAGCCTGTATAATGGCTGCCGTACCCAAATACGCCCTCGCCAAGGCTCACCAGATTATCTAAGTGTTCAAGACGTTCCAAACTGGAGCATCCAGCAAAAGCATAATATTCGATGGTTGTAACGCTGCCTAAATCACCGATGCTGACAAGCAATGCGCAGTTGAAAAATGCATTATCTCCAATGAATGTTAATTTGTCAGAACAGTCAACGCTGACCAACGATGCACAGTGTGCAAAGGCTCCGGATTCCAAGCGCGTCAAGCTGTACAAATCATCAACATGCTCCAGTGCACTGCAGCCGTTAAAAGCACCTTTCCCGATAGTTTCCAAGTTGTGCAGGGAACCGATACTCTTCAGTGCAGTACAGCCCATAAATGCATACTGACCGATGCTGGTAATCTTGTCAAGTTCATCAACGTGTTCCAAGGCGCTGCAATTCACAAAACCGTTAGAATCAATGGATTCGACATTACTCATGTTGCCGACACGAACAAGCGAAGAGCAGCCTTCAAATGCGTAAGAATCAATCGAAGTTACGCTGCTCATGTTGCCTACGCTCTCTAATGCGGTGCAGAAGCCAAAGGTGGAATATCCGATGGATGTGACTTTGCTTAAATCGCCAATGGTTTTCAGCGCTTTGCAGCTATTGAAGGCACAAGTGCCGAGTGTTGTGACATTGGTCAGATTCCCGACGCTGGTTAAAGCGGTGCAGCCAGCGAATGCACTGCTGCCGATGCTATTCAGCCGGGGCAGTTCAGGAAGGCTGGTCAATGCTTTGCAATTAGAAAACGCATATTCGCCGATGGTGCGGACGTTGGACATGTCCCCGATACTCGCCAGTTTGCTGCAGCCATAGAATGCATCTTTCCCAATGCTGGTAGCGCTGCTTAAATCGCCGACTGAAAGAAGATCCTTCAAACAGTAGAACAGCTTGTCAGGAACAGCCTTCAAGCTGCGTAAATCGCCAACCGTGGTTAGCGCAGTGCAGCCATCAAACACCTTGTCGCTGATGCTTGTCACACTGCTTAAATCACCAACGGTTTTCAGCGATTTGCAATTGCGGAATGTCTCTCGATTCAAGACGGTCAGCTTTTCCAAGCCGCTAATGCTGGTCAGTGATTCACAGCCGTAGAAGGCACCATACGCGATGCGTGTAACATTGCCGAGTTCCCCGATGCTTTGCAGGGAAGTACACTGCTTGAACGCATTTGCGCCGATGAAAGTAACGCTGCTGAGACTGCCGACGGTTTTCAGCGAAGTGCACTGATAGAAGGCGTTTTCGCCGATGGAAGTAACGCTGCTGAGATCTCCGATGCTTTCCAGTGACGCACAGGCATAGTCTTTTGACATGCCTTCGTCCGGAATCCAACGGCTGGAAACCCCAAAGGCAGAGTCGCCGATGCTTTCCAAATGGGGCATATCACCAACCCGAACCAAGGAGGTGCAGCCTACAAAAGCACTATTGCCAATACTTGTTACATTGCTCAAATGCTCCATGGATGTGAGCGATTCACAATCTCTGAAAGCGTAAGCACCAATAGTGGTTACATTATCGGTGATATCAAGTGTTTCCAACGCATAGCATCTGGAGAATGCGTATGCGCCAATGCTCGTCACATTCTCCAAACCTTCTACGCTTTGCAGATTGAAACAGCTGGCAAATGCGCTATCCGGAATGGCAGAAATGTTCGTTAGACCGCTAATGGTGGTCATGGCGCAGGACTCGAAAGCACCGCTGCCGATGCTTGTTACGTTGCTTAAGCCCTCAATGCTTGCAAGAGAATTGCAACTGAAAAATGCTTCCGCCCCAATGTGGACGTCATTTCCTCCGATTTCAAGCGTATTCAACTGACAATCGTAGAAAGCCCATCTTCCAATCTTTTTAATATTGTCTAAGCTGCTGATTTCTTTGAGTGAAGTGCAATACCCAAAAGCCCAATCCCCAATTGTTGTGACATGCTGCAAACTTCCGATTTCTGCTAAAGACGCGCAGCTGAAAAAGGCTGAATCACCGATTTGTTCGACATTAGAAATGTCGCCAATACGCTTCAGTGAATCGCAATATTGTTCTGTTCCATCGTCCCAACTGATACTGTATGAAAAAGCAGACGCGCCGATACTTTTCAGATGGGGCATATCACCGAGCTGCGTCAGTGATTTGCAGCCTGCAAAAGCAGATTCGCCAATGCTCGTCAAAGAAGTCAAATCTCCAACATCTTGCAGTGAAATGCAGTTATAGAACGTGAAGTCGCTGAGATTTGTCACATTCTCCAGCCCCTGCAACTTTACCAGCGCCGTGCATCCATCGAATGCGTGCGCGCCAATCTCTGTCACGCTGCTGGGAATCGTGATCTCTTTCAGGCTCGTGCAGCCCGAGAAGGCGTAATCCCCGATGGCAGTTACAGAATCAGGAATTTTCACGCTGACAAGGCTCGTGCTGTTTGCAAACGCATATTCATCAATGCGTTTTACGTTTGCGGAAATTTCGTAAGTCGCGACATTTCCGCCGCTTGGAGCGTCCGCGCTGTCCGCCAGTGCGGGTAGGACCAGACAGCTTCCGATCAGCAGACTGGTCAGCGTAATCGTCAAAAGTTTCTTGGATTTCATGCGTATCAACCCCTTTCTCGATTTCCAGCATACAGCAATTTCAAGAAAAAGTCAATAGCAGAATCAAGAAAATTAAGGAAAAATACAGAAACCAAATCGAATGCTATGCCATGCACCGTCAAATCAATAAGATGCCAATACTATATTCAGAAAAAATTGTCAAGAAACGATTACCAATCATGTTGACAAGCTGGGAAAACCTGCGTATAATAAATATGGAAAACTGGCAGTTTGCAACAGGGAAAAAGCGGATGGAGGAGAATTGCACATGAAACGTTGGAAGGTCACATTCGGACTGTTCTTGCTTCTTTTTGCGCTGGCAACGACAGTTGCTTGCGCGGAGACAAAGGAAGCGAAAATGGATTGGAACGATCGGACTGTCATTTTTGCCCAGCCGGGGGAAACAATCCACTTTACCTACGATGTTCCAGAAGATTATGTTGTGACAAAAGAGGAATGGCTATGGTATTTTTGCTATACGAATGGTCGTAGCGCTACTCTCTATGATGGCGAATATGGTGAGAGTCACATGGAAAGCTATACCTATGAGCCAACGGGAATCCATGTCGAATGGGATGGAAAAGGCAGCATTTCACTGTCTGCCAATGAAATGGTGCGTATTCAATTGCACTTAAATGAATACGAATATCTATTTGCATATGTGGTTGTTGCAGACCCGGCAGAGTACTATACCTATGAGATTCAGAGTGGGGAAGCGACGATTACAGGATATAATAAAGACCTTCTGCGCCGCAAAGTGCTGATTCCAGAAGAAATTGAAGGGTGTCCGGTTACAACGATCGGCGACCGCGCGTTTTATGATATGCCGTCGGGCATCGGCAAAGAATTTTACATTCCAGATAATGTAACTACCTTTGGCAAGGAAGCATTTGCAGCCAGTGCCTATTTGGACTCGGTTAGGATGCCGCAGAAGCTGACGAAAATGGGCGAGGGCGTATTTGCGGCATGTTTGCAAATGCACTTCTTGGAAATCCCTGATTCGTTGACAGAGATTCCGGACTATGCTTTTACAAACTGCTGGGGCTATGGAGAGGTGAATAAATACAGTGCTGAGCAGTCTATTGGTAGAGTTGAGCAGTGTGTTGGTAAAAATGTGACAAAAATCGGAAAATATGCGTTTGCTGGATGCTGGAATATGGGGAAGGCGTGGGGCGATGGTCGCCTGCCTGAAAAGCTCGAATCCATCGGGGAAGGCGCATTCCAGTATTGCTATAAAATAAAATCATTGGAAATCCCGTCTGGTGTGACGGTTATTCCGGATCGCGCATTTCAGGGCTGTGAAAGACTGGAATCCATTCAGATTGATGGCGATATTACGATGATTGGCGCGGAAGCCTTTGACGGCTGTGTTGCGCTGACGTCGATGCCGCTGTCGAAATCGCTGTCCCTGATTGGCGCTGATGCTTTCCGCGACTGCACGGAATTAACGGAGTTCCAGCTGCCGGAGGGCAACACGCACTATCAGGTGCAGCAGGGCGCGCTGATGACGGCAGATGCCACGCGGCTGCTGACTTATGCTGCCAGCGCACCGCAGCAAAGCTTTGTCATGCCGGAAACGCTGACACAGATTGATGATGGCGCACTCAAAAACCTGCGCTATCTGGAAACGCTGACTTTCTCGCCGATTTTCAGCGATTATCAGGCAGGCATGTTTGAAAATGCAACGGGCTTGAAGACGGTGAATTTCGGTGAAGGTACGCTGACGGCGATTCCTGACCGATTCTTCAAGGGCTGCACGTCGCTTGTTTCGCCCAATGCGTTCACGGGCGTGACGTCTGTTGGCGAATCGGCATTTGAAGGCTGCACGGCAGTGCAATCGCTGTCGTTTGATGATTCGCTGTCGAGCATCGGCACAAAGGCATTCCAGAACTGCTCGGCGCTGGAAAGTGTGCATATTCCGGACAGCGTAACGAGCCTGAGTGCAGCGGCGTTCCGGAATGACGTTTCCTTGACGGAATTCCAGATGCCGGAGCGCCTCCATACCGTCTCCGCGTCGGCGTTCAGCGGCTGCACGTCGCTGAAAACGGTGACATGGAGCAAGTATCTGCAAACCATAGAAGCAAATGCGTTTGAAAATACGGCCCTGACGGAAATCATCTTCCCGGAAAGCCTGACCAGAATCGGCGCGTATGCGTTTGCGGGCATTGGCACGCTGGAAAGCATCGTCCTGCCGGAAAATTTGAATACGATTGGTTCGTCTGCTTTTTCTGGCACTGGGATTCAGACGCTGAAGCTGCCCAAGAGCGTCACGACGCTGGGCAACGGCGCATGGATGAACTGTGCCGCCCTGCGGGAAGTTCAGTGGGACGCCGCGTTGACGAAAATCCCGGCGAGCACGTTTGAGCACTGCACTGCGCTGACCCAAATCGAACTGACGGACGGCATTGTGGAAATTGGCGCAAGGGCATTCAGCGGCAATGAAAGCCTAACCAATGTGACTTTGCCGCGCACGGTGCGGCGAATTGAAAGTGCCGCTTTTGAGGGATGCAGTGCGCTGACGGACATCCTGCTCTGGCCGGACGTGGAGGAAATCGCGGCGGATGCTTTTGCGAACTGCGAGAATCTGACCATCCGCGGCTGGAAGGGGTCTGCCGCTGAAAAAGCAGCCACGTCACAGGGCGTGAATTTTGCCGCGGCGGATCAGGAAATTTCCTACACGCTCAATGCCGCGCAGGATGGCTATCTTGTCAGCGGCTGCGATGAAAACGCAGTGCTGCTGGTGCTTCCGGCTGTGCATAACGGGCTGCCCGTGGTCGGTACTGCGGAAAACGCCTTTGCAAACTGCAAGTACCTGCAAGAAGTGCGCGTGGAAGCGGAAAGTGTGTATTTGCAGGTTTGTGACGGCATCCTGATGGACGCGGCGGGCAAAACGCTGCTGCTCTATCCGGCACGGCGCGCAGGAGCGGATTTGGTGATTGACGAAAACGTGACCGCCATTGCGGACTATGCGTTTGCCTACTGCCAGAATCTGCGCAGCATCACCATCGGCACGCAGGTGGAGACAATCGGCGACCATGCATTTGAAGCAGTGAATGATGCGCTGTGCCTTGTGGTGCAGGATGGCAGCCCGGTGCAGCTGTGGGCGAGCGCACACGGGGTGCGCTATGCCAGTGAAAGCACATCGTTTACCTATCGCCTTGAAGGGGACAAAGCGTATATTACGGGCTATACGGGCACGCTGCCGGAGACGGTTGTTCCGGCAGTGATTGACGGATACCCTGTCTATGCGATTGAAAACCTCCGCAGCCCGATTCTGACGCACGTTGTTGTCAGCGAAGGAATTGTGGAAATTGGGGAATCGGCGTTTCAAAGCAACTATACTGGTAATCTGTTGAGTGTGAGTTTGCCGCAGAGCGTAAAGAAAATTTCAGATTTTGCTTTCGCTGGACAGCAGTATTTACAGGAAATCACATTTGGTGGTGTGGAGAAAATTGGTCGAGGCGCTTTTAGCAGCTGCACAAAACTGACACAAATTACATTGCCGGATACGCTGACAACAATTGAATGGCAAGCATTTGAATACTCTGGTCTAACGTCACTGACGATACCGGTCAATGTAACCAGCCTTGGAGACTCGTTTATCTCAGGCTGTTCAGCGCTGACATCACTGTCTATAGCCGAAGGAAATCCAACCTATGAGATGGTGGACGGATTGCTTTACGACATTCCTGCAAAGACGCTGCGCTATGCTCTGCCGGATGTGTCGGGGGATGTAGTGATTCGTGACGGCACGGTGCGCATTGGCGACGATGTGTTTAAGGAACATGCGATAACATCTGTTCAACTGCCGGATTCTTTGCAGAAAATTGGGAATTGCGCATTCCAGTTCTGCAAGGAACTGAAGGAAATTACCTTCCCGGAAGGGCTGATAACGATAGATGGTTTGGCGTTTGCCTACTGTACACAACTGGAAAATGTTGTGCTGCCGGAAGGATTAAAGAGCTTGGGCGACAGCGCATTCCGCTCCTGCGATAGCTTAACAGAAATAACCGTGCCTGAAGGCATCACATTTATGTCGGGAACATTTGCAACCTGCTACTCTTTACGCACCGTGAATTTGCCGAGTGGTTTAACCCACATGATGAACGGCGTTGTGGAAGGATGTCGTTCACTGGAAACTCTACACTTGCCTGCTAAGCTGGCGGACATCAGCGGCGAGTGGCCCAGCAAGCTGAAAACGATAACGACAGCGTTTGGTTCTGTGCGCTATGTATCCGAAGACGGTATCTTATATGATACGCAGGACAACAGCATCTTGTTTGTGAATGCGTCGATTACGGGAAATGTAACCGTTCGTGATGGCATCACGACAATTGGCGCAGGGGCGTTCAAGGGCAGAAAAGGCTTAACGAGCGTCACGCTGCCGGAAAGCTGCACTGTCATTGATTCTTATGCTTTTGAAAACTGCACAGCACTAACGGATATCAACTTCCCGGAAAAATTAGAGTTGATTGGACGAAATGCATTCTACAATTCCGGCATTACATCGCTGAAACTTTCGCAGCCGGGTCTTCACGTTGGGAGTTTTGCATTTACTGATTGCCATCAGCTGAAGTCTGTGGAAATCACATCGACGGACTTTGACTTGATGGAGTGGGCATTTGCAAGATGCGAAAATTTGGAGACAGTAATTCTGCCGCCGCAGGTTTTCCGCATGGAAGGCGGATGCTTCACGGAATGCACGTCCCTGACTACGGTCGTTTTGCCGAAGAACATCACGTTCGTGCATGGCTTTAAGGACTGTACGTCCCTGAGAACTATTGAAATTCCGGACAGTGTGACGAGCATCGGCTATGAAGCATTTGCAAACTGCAAGTCGCTGGAAAGCATTCATCTGCCGGATGGGGTAACGAACATAGGAGACCTTGCGTTTGCACGCTGCTTTGCCTTGAAGGATGTTAACTTCCCGGCTGCGTTGACCACGATCGGAAAAGAAGCATTCCGAAGTGTTCCGATTGCTGAAGTTGTTATCCCGGCGAATGTGACCGAAATCGCGGACATGGCATTCTATTATAATGAAGAACTCCGTTCGCTGACGCTCCCCAATGGCTTGAAGAAGATTGGGGAGAGTGCCTTCTGGAACGCGAGCAAGCTCCAAACTGTGGAATTGCCTGAAAGCCTAACGGAAATTGGAGAAACAGCATTCCGTCAAAGCGGTTTGACCTCGATTACCATTCCCGGAGATGTAAAGCGTATTGGTACCGGGGCATTCGCTGCTTGCGAAAATCTGGAAAAGGTATCAGTTGCACCCGGTGTCGAAACGATTGGCAGTGAAGCGTTCACTGGCTGCACAAAGCTGACGGAAGCAACGCTCGCCAGCACTGTTACGACCATCGAGAGCAGTGCGTTCTGCGGCTGCAAGGCGCTTCAAACTATTAACGGCGGTGCGCTCATTCAGTCCATTGGCGAACATGCCTTCACGAGCTGCGAAAACATTGAGGAAATCAATATTTCGCCGAATTTGACGGAAATTTCAGACTATGCATTTGATGGCTGCAAGAAACTGAAGCGCGTTTCGCCGTCGGCGGAGCAGAAGGGCGTTTCGCTGCCGCATGTGAAGTACATCGGCGAGCGGGCATTCAACGTCTGCAAAGCAATTCCGTCCTTCTCTCTGGGCGATTCGCTGGAAACGGTCGGGGATTATGCGTTTGCTTCCACGTCCGTTACGTCCATGTATTTCCCGGATACCGTGAAGCAAATCGGCATCAATCCGATGTGGATGAATTATGCCATTCTGTCCGTGCATTTGCCGAAATCACTGACGGAAATCCCGCAGGGGATGTTTGCGCAGGCCGCGCGGATACAGACGCTTACCATCCCGCAGGGTGTGCGCAGCATTGGCACACAGGCATTCCACGGCAATGTTGCTTTGGCAGCGCTGAAACTGCCGGATGGCTTGGAGCGCATCGGCGCAAATGCATTTGGAAACGCGATGCTGCTGCTGGAAATTCCGGCATCGGTTACGGAAATTGCGGATGATGCGTTCAGCGAAGCGGTTGTGGAATTCTACACGCCGTCGGGCAGCGCGGCGCATCAGTACGCGCTGGCGCATCAGATTCCTGTGCATTTGGATGAGTCGATTCCGGCAGAATACCTCGGCACGGCTGAACAGATGGCAGCAAAAATTGTCGCGCAGGTAATTACGGATGACATGACCGACTATCAGAAGGCAGAAGCGCTGGTAGACTGGATGCTCAGCGAAACGAAGCTGTCAGACATGCTGCCGCACACATATAGCGGCAAAATGGTGCTTGTCCAGCGTAAAGGTACGCGCTGGGGCTGGGCATTTGCATACAAAGCACTGCTGAATGCGGCAAATGTTACCAATGGCATATACTTCAACGCGAAAGGCATCATCGAAGGTGTTGGCATTGGTGATCAAAGCTCGGTGTTTGTTTCGTATTTTGACGGTGATGCCGTGAACATGATTCAAATTGACGGGCAATGGTACTTTACGCACCCGGCATTTGTGGAACATTTCGGAAAAGCACGCTACTTCATGCTCAATCGAGAAACGTATCGCTTGTCGTTTGGGGATGATCCGAAGGTGGAAGACTGCGACGACTACAACCAGACCTTCTTGTATCAGGCGTACTCCAAGGATATTGAGGCGGAGGTTGTTGAGCAGGCATCTGCGTCCTTCACGGAGGGCAAAAAGCTGGTGTATGCGGAAGTTCAGCCGATTGAGGAACTGATGGATGCGCACTATGCGTATGTGCTGGACTTCGCAGGGCGGCATATGGATACGCTGGACTGGCAGAACGCACAGGGCGAATTTGAGCCGACTATCATTGGCACAAATAACGGCTATTGGCTCAGTGACGACCTGACGGGCGAGTATGCGCAAGTGACGGTGAATACGCAGACGCTCTATCCGTATGGTGCGGAAGTGCGGCTGGATGATCCGGAATACACGGCGATGCTGTGCGACTGGAATGTGGATGGCACGCTGACGCTGACGGAAGGCACCGAAGAAGCAAACGTGGCGCTGTTCACCATAGAAAGGGGAGAAGATATAGAAAAGAAACAGACCATTACTGGCAGAAAGGTCTATCATGCAACCTTCACCCCGAACCTGTGCCAGTACATTGACACGCTGGCACCGACGGAATTTGACTTGGTGCTGGAATGTCAACTGCCGCGCATCCTGGATGTTTCGGAGCTGGTGGACAACAAGCTGACGCTGACGCTTTCGGATTCGCACATTTTCCCGGAGAATGCGCAGCTGGATTTGATTTTCTGGCCGCAAGACGGCATATCGAGTGCTCCTATAACGCACTTCTATGTGGAGGATCGTGCAGAACTTTACCCGGACGGCAAGCGCGAAATTACGCTTGACCTCTCGGCGCTTCGCTGCGACCTGGGATATGCTCTCTACATTGCGCAGACAGCGGACAACTATGTGGAATCGGAACACAGTTATGTTACGAGCCGCATCGACATACCGCATACGCCGTACATTGAGACGGTACGGCCTGCAACACCGACGGAAGACGGTCTGGTGAGTGCAACAGTCTGCCGGATTTGCGATACATGGCTGGGCAATGGGTATGCAATTGCGTCGGATCACATTCTGCAGCTGCCTGCGAATTTGAAGGCAATCGAGGAAGAAGCCTTTGCCGGCATGTGGCAGGTGCAGCAGGTGAATATTCCGGAGGGCGTTACTGCGATTGGAAAGCGCGCCTTTGCAGACTGTACGCTACTGCGGCTGGTCATTATCCCGAACAGTGTGCAAACGCTGGCGGATGATGCCTTCAGCGGCTGCCATCCGGTGATTCTCTGCGACGCGGAAAATCAGCAGGTGATTGACTGGGCAAATGCACAGGGATTGATGGTCGTTTTCAAGGAAAGCAAATAATACATTCCTTTGGCTGCTTCGGGGACACAGCTTCTCCGAAGCAGCCCCTTTTCTTTTCAAAAAAATCTCGAAACGGGATTGACAAAATGGGCTTGATACACTATAATAGAGACAAGGTTGAGCGTTAAACCTAACGAAAATACGCCATGAACTCGTGAAGGAGGTTTTCCCATGAGAGGGTCGATGAAATTGGTTTCCATGCTGCTGGTGCTGTGCCTGATGCTGGGCGCGCTGCCGCTGGCGATGGCGGAAGAGGTCGTTGATGCGGACTTGACCTGCACGATTACGCTGGGTAACTGGCCCGCGGATACGGCGGCGGAGGCGGAAAAGGCGCTCTTTGAGAGCTACCGCGAAACGATGAAGAAGCAGTACCCGAACGTGACGCTGGTGCCGGATTACTACTCCTATACCCTGAGCAGCTACGTTCCGATGGCGAAGGGCGGCACGGCGCCGAGCATCTTCCAGCCGCCGTTTACCGACCCGCAGCTGCTGATCAGCCAGCATCTTGTCGGCGACGTGACCGATGCGCTGGAGCGCGCGGGCGTGCTGAATGAGTTCAGCCCGTCGTACCTCGAAATGCTGTCCGACGAGAACGGCCGCATCTACGGTCTGCCGCGCGACGGCTATGTGCTGGGTATGCACATCAATGTCGCCCTGTTCCGCGAGGCGGGGCTGGTGGACGAGGAAGGTCTGCCGATTTACCCCAAGACCTTGCAGGAAGTGGCGGAATACGGTCAGATTATCCGCGAAAAGACGGGCAAGGCGGGGCTGGTATTCCCGGCGAGCGAGACGTATGGCGGCTGGCTGTTCACCAATATCGCGTGGAATTTCGGCTGCGTGGGCGAAAACGCGCTGGAATATCAGGATGAAGACGGCCGCTGGGTGTGCAACTTCACATCCGACGAGTGCGTGGCGGCGATGGAGTACATCCGCGACCTGCGCTGGAAGTACAACATCCTCAATGCCGACGCGACCACGACCGACTGGGCGGGCGCGCATTCTCTGCTGGGCACGGGCGAAGCGGCGATGAACTTCGCGGCGGATGACTCGGTTGACCAGCCGACCTCCAACAAGGGTCTGCCGGTGGAGGACTTCGCGCTGATTCCGTTCCCGGCGGGCGACGCGGGACGCTATGCGCTGGCGGGCGGCACCTGCTACATGTTCGCGCCGAACATTACCGATGATCAGGCGACGGCGCTGATGGCATACCTGACCGTGCTGGGCAAGATGCCCTACCTGAATGACCAGATTATCGAGGGGATGCGCGCGGACTATGCTGCCAAGCGCGACCGCGGCGCACCAGTTCTGCCCGCCATCAGCGCGTGGAACGATGCGGACTACAACGCGGCGAAGCAGGCGATTATTGACGAATACTGCAACGTGGATATGCGCCTGTACAACGACTTCTTCGATTCCATCACGCAGGGCACGATTACGCTGCGCTCGGAAGAACCCGTCTTTGCGCAGCAGCTGTACCGCGAGCTGACCGCAGTCATTCAGCGCGTCATCACTCGCGAGGGCGCGGACGTGCGCAAGGCGCTGCAAAAGGCGCAGGATTCCTTCCAGGAGTATCTGGATGATGAAATCAATGATTACTAATTTCTGATTCTGCATGGCATTGCACTGTTTGTTGCAGAGGGTTTCGCCTCTGCGGAGGCGACCAAAGGGCTTTCCGATCGCCCTTTGGAAACCTTCGGCGCCGCTGCACTTTGGGTTAGCCCTTGTTGGTGACGAGCGAAAGTCAATGCGGATGGGGCAGTGCGGTGCCATCGGGCAATTATTGCTAATTGCTAATTCCTCATTTCTAATTGGAAAAAAGAACACCGGCGGAGGAGAACCGATGCCGGTTTCTTTTACATAAAAATCGCTCAAATCTTCGCGGAGGAACGCCTATGAGCAGAAAAAAGGCGCAAGTCGGCTTGCGCGCACGGACGGTTGACCACCTCAATGCTTGGCTGATTATGCTGCCGAGCCTCGTGCTGATGCTGTTCTTTGTCTGGGAACCGCTGTTCGAGAGCGTGGTGATGAGCCTGTATAAGACGCGCAACATCGAACTGGTGAACTTCATCGGCTTCAAAAATTACATCAGCGTCATGGGCAAAGATGACTTCCTGCAGGCGCTGACGAACACGTTCTCGTACACGTTCTGGTCGCTGCTGCTGGGCTTCTTCCTGCCGATGGTGCTGGCGCTGCTGATTGGGGAGACCGTGCGGAGCAAGAGCTTCTTCCGCACGGTGGCGTATCTGCCGAATATGCTGCCCGGTCTGGCGGTCGTCATCCTCTGGTCGGCGTTCTTCTCCGGCGAGAAGTCCGGCGTGCTGAACATCCTGCTCAGCCATCTGGGCATTGCGCCGCAGACGTATCTGACGCGCTCGGAGTGGGTCATCCCCATCATCATCCTGATTGCGACGTGGAAGGGCGCGGGCGCGACGGCGCTGATTTACATGGCGGGCATGTCCAGCGTCAGCCCGGAGCTGTATGAAGCGGCGGCGATTGACGGCGCGGGCATCTGGCAGCGCATCATCCACATCATGATTCCTGCCATCAAGAAGCTCGCGGGTACGCTGCTGATTCTGCAAATCATCTCCGTGTTCCAGATTATGTATGAACCGATGGTGCTGACGAAGGGCGGCCCGGATAATGCGTCCCTGTCGCTGATGCAGCTGATGTGGCAGTACGCGTTCGGCGGCTCGATGAACTATGGCAAGGCATCTGCCGTCGCGGTGATTGTCACGCTGATTTTGCTCGTCATGACGGCGATTTACTCCTACTTCGACCGCAAAGAATCCGACTGGGATTAAGGAGGGAGAACGCATATGGCAAAAGCACAGCGCACCGGCGTCATCCGGGACTACGATATGCACTCCGCGTCTGTCCGGGTTGGGTATGGGTTCATCATCTTCTTCTGCCTGATTATGACGGTCATCGCGGTTTTCCCGATTATCTGGGTTGTGCTGGCGGGCTTCAAGGACTTGAAGGAGTTCATGTCGTCCGCCAAGCTGCTCCCGGAGGTGTTCGATTTTTCTCTCTTCGCGAAAACGTGGTCGCAGCTGGGCATTGCGCAGAACTACCTTAACTCGCTGATTTCCGTCGCGGGCAGCGTCGTCTGCGCGATTGTGTTCAACGGTCTGCTGGGCTACGGGCTGGCGATTTTGAAACCCAAGGGCTACGGCATCGTCAAGAAGCTCGTCATGCTCTCCCTGCTCCTGCCGACGACCATCAGCATCGTGCCGCTGTTCATGAACATCCAGAAGCTGAATCTCGGCGGCTCGTTCGTCCCGCTCTGGCTGAGCTATGGCGCGAACGCCATGTACGTTATCCTGTTCGTGCAGTTCTTTGAATCGCTGCCGACTTCCATCATCGAAGCCGGGCGGATTGATGGCTGCACGCAGCTGCAAACGTTCTTCTACATCGTCCTGCCGCTGTCCAAGCCGATTTGCTCCGTGATTGCGATTTTCGCCATCAACGCCGCATGGTCGGACTTCCTCCTGCCGTATCTGGTGCTTCGCGGCAGCGCGTTGCAAACGGTGATGGTGCGCCTGTTTGTTTTCAGCACGGAACAGACCGTCAACGCCGACACGATGATGCGCTCCGTCGTTTTCTCGATGATTCCGCCCATCATCCTTTTCTTCATCTTCCAGAAGCAGCTGACCGAAAACGCCGTGTCTGTGGGCATCAAGGGTTGACATTATAAAAAACTTCGATAGTCACCCAGTAACATGGGAGGCGCCGAAGGAGTCCAGAGGGCGACCGCAGACTTCGTCTGTTTTCATTGCCCTCTGGAACTTGCTTAACAGCCCATTCACGGAAAAGAAGACAACCTGCAATACCGAAAAAAAGAGCTTCTACTTCTTTCTTGCCAAAAAGAAAGAACCGACAGGAGGACGCACAATGGCAAAAGCCGCTGACGTATATTTCCAAGTAGACCCGTGGAAGGTCATTGAGCAGGGCTTCGACCCCGCCTACGCGCGCGTGAGCGAATCCATCTTCTCGCTGGGCAATGAGAGCATCGGCGTGCGCGGCTGCTTTGATGAGGGCGGTCATGTCGATAGCCTTCGCGGAGCGTATACCAATGGAATCTATGATATGGAGAAGCTGAACCGTTCCTATAAGGGCATCATCGACAAAACACACTTCATGATTCCCTCGGCGGAATGGCTGATGACGACGATTTCCGTCGATGGCGAAACGCTCGATTTGGGGCAGTCGCAGTTTTCTGACTTCACCCGCGAACTCAACCTCCGCGCCG
>ULXU01051949.1_pt1 | contig 16547 bp, 10 predicted proteins | sample 1961521 | NCBI WGS metagenome assembly ULXU01 (sample SAMEA4835845, study PRJEB28245) | human gut metagenome | biome: gut microbiome; material: fecal sample | place: Denmark | collected 2008
CGAATACACAAAGCAAAAACACAAAGCGAAATCAAAAAAGAAATTACTCCAAAGTAAGCTCCTTCAACTCATCAAAAGAGCCGTTGAACACATTAAGGTCAACACTCTCCGAAATACCCGGCAACTGACCAACATCAGTATGCTGCCAGAACTTCCAATCACCCTTATACTGCACAGAATCAGCATAATAATGAGCTATCCAATAAGGATAAGTATTAAAAATAGAATCCGACAAATAACGAGTCTTAAACTTATAAGAAGCGTAAAGAATAGGCTTTACATGATAATGACGCTCAATACTATCAAGCCAGATTTTAAGATTCTTACGAAGACGGCTTGCGTCATCGCCTACACGTTCAACATCGAGCACAGGCGGCAAATCGCCCTTCTCCAACTTGACAGAACGGATAAAGAAATCGGCCTGACGAGCAGCGTCGGTATGAGGATTATAGAAATGATACGCCCCGCGGATAAAACCATGCCGACGGGCAGCGTCGAAATTGCGCGTAAAAGTAGTATCGCTGAAATCGCCCCCCTCTGAAGCCTTCATAAAGACAAAACGGATAGGAAACGGAGTGTGCTGAGTTTGCTGCAACGCATCCCAGTCAATATCTCCCTGATGATGTGAAATATCGAAACCATGCACCTGAAAAGAACTAGGCAGGCATACGCCATAAGCACGTGTGCCGTAACAAGGTTTCCAACGATAAGAATACGGGCGGATAAAGAAATAATAGAAACATATCAAAATGAAAGCCGATCCGCATCCCATAAGGACGTAATACAGCCACATGGGCACCGTCCAATTTCGTACCAATTTCTTCTTTTTGCTTCGCCGGGACTTGCCGGAAGAAGACGAACTCCGTCGTTTTACGGTACCTTTAGCTTTCGCACCACGCTGATTAACCATATTTGTATATGTTATTAAGAGAGAGAAAAGTATCAAATTACAAAGAATGTCACTCCGGGGATAGAACAAACGCTCTATACTCCGAAATGACACTCCATATCTATCATTGTAGATTCATTTAGAACCAGATAGGATTACTTAGCTTGTTCCAACTGCAAAGTCTTAGTAGGCTGGTCGCAAACTTCAGTAGGACCGAAGTACTGGATAGGACCTGGGTATACGTATGCAGTTTCCTTAGCCCATTCTTCGCGTACAGCAGCGAATGCTTTGAAAGGAGCACCGTCAAGTCTTACCAATGCTTTCTGGATAACCGGTTTCATTTCGCCGTGACGACGTTCCATGTTCATCATCATAGTGATAGGCACACCACCTGCAATCCATTCAGCAGCAGGAGCAGTTGTGTTACGTACTGATGACATGTAACCAGTCTTACCGTTAGCAATCAGCATAGATGCTGTGTAACCCAATGAGTAGCAGTAGTCAGCGTCGAAGTTAGACGGAGCAGCGCAACGACCTTCGTAACCGAAGAAGTGGTGCTGAGCAGCGAATTTACCTACGAAACGGCCTTCTTCTTTCCACTGAGCCAACTTAGTACCAACCATTTCAGACAACAGCTTTTCTGTTTCGATAAGTGATACCTGTACGTTTCCGTGCGGGTCGCGGTCAAGTGACAACTGACGAGCTACGCCTTCAGGAAGTGAAGCATAGATAGCAGCGTTTTCAGGAGTCAACTTGCTGATGATATATTCGCGCTGTTTAGAACGCTTGATTGCAGCGAATTCGTTAGCGTTAGCAGCCAAGAAGTCGTTCAACTCAGCGATAAGACGCTTCATAGCAGGGATGAACTCAATCAAACCTTCAGGAATCAATACAGTACCAAAGTTGTGACCTTCTGCTGCACGGTTAGCTACTACCTGAGCGATGTAAGTAACGATATCGTCGAGCGACATGTTCTTAGTTTCAACTTCTTCAGAGATGATACATACGTTAGGCTGAGTCTGCAATGCACATTCCAATGCGATGTGAGAAGCCGAGCGACCCATCAACTTGATGAAGTGCCAGTATTTACGAGCTGAGTTACAGTCGCGTTCTATATTACCGATAACTTCAGAGTATGTCTTACAAGCTGTATCGAAACCGAAAGAAGTTTCAATCATCTCGTTCTTCAAGTCACCGTCGATAGTCTTAGGACAACCGATAACCTGTACGCCATAGTTCTTAGCAGCGTAGTATTCTGCCAATACACATGCGTTAGTGTTAGAGTCGTCACCACCAATGATAACCAAAGCCTTGATGCCGAGTTCTTTCAATATTTCATAGCCTTTTTCAAACTGTTCTACTGTTTCGAGTTTAGTACGACCAGAACCGATCATATCGAAACCACCAGTGTTACGGTATTCGTCGATGATATCGGCTGTAAGTTCCATGTAGTTATGGTCAACCAAACCACCAGGACCCATCAGGAATCCGTAAAGCTTGTTAGCAGGGTTCAGTTTCTTAATACCGTCGAACAAACCAGAGATCACGTTGTGACCACCAGGAGCCTGACCACCAGAGAGAATAACACCTACGTTCATAGCGTCGAAGTTCTTAGCTTCTCCTTCTACGAACTTAATCAACGGCATACCGTAAGTGTTAGGAAACAATTCCTTGATAGCTTCCTGATCGGCAACCGACTGAGTAGGTTCACCTTCTTGTACCTTTACTGCACCTTGCAATGCTTTAGGTAATTTGGGCTGATAAGCAGCTCTAGCAATTTGTAATGCACTTTTTGTCATAATTTTCGTTTATTATATAAGGTGTATAAGTTCTGTTATTGCGAACATGCAGCGCAAATTTCGTTTTTTTTTCGGAAATATAAAAGCGTATCTTTAAAAATACGTGTTTTTTACACGAAAAAAGGGCATCCGTCATTTTATTCCACAAAAAAAGCTATCTTTACCAACAACAAAATTTTTTATTCACCAAAAACAATAAAATTATGGCAAGCAGAAGATTATTGAAGAAAAACGTAAATTATATAGCCGACGTAATGTTGGGCATGTGTTTGTTGGATTTCTCACAGGAAAAAGACGAGAGCAAGTCACAGGCTTATGCTGAGCTGGTAAAGAAGACTTGCGACATGCGTAAAGAACTGATAAAGAGAATCAGCCACACTGAACCGGGTAATGTGAAAGGTTTTTACAAGAAACTGCACGATGACTTTAACCAGAAAACTGAAGAGGTATTCAACGCTTTGGTAGAATTGTCTAAATAAATAGATTGTAAATCAGCTTATACACGTAGATGAAACAGCAGATTTGCAAGTTTATTTATTATAAGATATTCGGCTGGAAGGCTGAGTTATCGTTTCCGCACTACGACAAGTGTATTTTCTGTGTAGCTCCGCATACTTCTAACATCGATTTGTTTATCGGAAAGGTGCTTATCGGCACATTAGGTATGGAGTCGGGGTTCTTGATGAAGAAGGAGTGGTTTTTCTTCCCGTTGGGTTATCTGTTCCGCTGGATGGGTGGCGTGCCTGTGTACAGAAGCAAGCATACATCGTTGGTAGATCAGATAGTGCAGAAAATTAAGGCTAGTAAGGAATTCCGTCTGGCGGTTACTCCAGAGGGTACTCGTTCTGCTAATCCTGAATGGAAGAAAGGTTTTTACTACATGGCGTTGGGCGCTAACATCCCTATCGTTCTTGCCGGATTCGACTACAAGAAAAAGTGTGTCACCGCCAACAAGGTTATAATACCGAGCGGAGACATCGAAAAAGATATGCGAGAAATCAAATTGTATTTCAAGGACTTCGCAGGTAAGTATCCTGAGAAATTCACCGTTGGTGAGATTTAATTGGACATATTTATATGGAAAAACGCGCTGAGATTTCAGCGCGTTTTTTTAATTATCAAATAACACCTCTCTCCTTTCTTTTACTACGAAAGATAAATCGCCTGATATTCTTTCGGCTATGCCTGTTTTCACATCTCATGACATACAGGCAAACTACTGCGTAAAGCAGGATTATGATCAATGAGTTCATTGGGATATACCTCTTTATTTACTCATTCTCAAAAACTACAATATAGGCGTGCCATTAGCACAGCATAATCCCCGCCGGCATTAGTGATGTACTGAAAAGCAGGCTGCACCGAAAGCGAGCGATTGACACGCCTTTTCCACGTAACTTCTACAGAATACTCGGTTCCTTGGAAAAAACGGGCGTACTGCCCCGTAAGTCCACACTCATTACTATCGTCATGGTAAGCGCATCCTACCTCGGCATATCGGTAACATCCGTTCTTATGGCAGGTGTTTTCTGAATACTGAGCCATACAGAAGAGGCTCTTCTCATTGGCGTGCCATACAAGTTGCTCTCCATATACCCACCATGCGCAAGTAGCCTTACGAACGGATTCATCTGCCGTAACCATCTCGCCTTCTTCGTCTATGGAGAAACGACGGGTGTGTACGGCTACTCCTACATAGTAGCATCCACCGCCATCAGAATACTCTAACTGCGACATATTGAACACACCGTCTTTCTCTGGACGTACCAAGAAAGGGTTGTCATGATGCTTCCATCCTCTATAACCCACCCCGTTATAGATGCTATTCTTAAACGTCCATCCGCCTCGGCTTACATCGAAGTAGACCGTCAATCCCGAAAACGGATAGTTGGCTATGGGGTAACTGGCAGAAATCGTAGGAAATATTCCGCATGAGCTGTTGGTGAAGAGCGATGTGACATCTGAGGTGAAGAAATCTTCGTTCACGTTTCTGACTCCAAGAAACAGATTGGCGTTTTTCCATTGGTGCATGTATCCCAAAACAGCAATCGCTGCACACTGGTTGTCTTCTTCTATATTAGAGAAAGTCTGCCAGTCGTCTATAATCCGGTTGTTCGTTTTAGCCGAATGAATTGTGGCGGCTTCTAAAGAGCCTTTTCCATCAAACAGCGGTACACTGAGATTCAGTCTGAGCAGATTAACCCAATTGGTTTCTTTCTTCATACCCCATTGCAACTCTGTAGTGTATTCTCCGCTAAAGCTTTGCGCATACGTGACACAGAAGCAAGCGCAACTTAAAATAATTATCAATATACGTTTCATAATCATCACGATTTGAATAGGTGTGACGCCCGATTAGGGCCATCGAACGCCACACCGAAGTTTTATAACCAGCGATTGAACACACGGATATATTCTGTCTTAAGCCACTGTGTAAGTATGCAGTACGACAGCAAAATGCATACCAACCATGGGAAGTACGACCAAGGCAGTGGTACAAGACCTATATAACTGCCAAACGAAGTAAACGGTACGCAGATGCCTATAGCCATGATAGAGAATGTCATGAGCATAACGGGCCAGGAAGCGCAGCTCTGCACGAAGGGCACCTTACGGGTACGAATCATATGCACTATCAATGTCTGCGAAAGGAGGCCTTCTACAAACCAACCCGACTGGAAGAGGGCTTCAGTCTCCGGTCCTTGACACTTGAATACCCACCACATTACCATATAAGTAACGATATCGAAAATGGAGCTGATAGGACCAATCCATATCATGAAGCGACTCAAATCGCCTGAGTCCCAAATACGAGGACGACGCAGATACTCGCTATCCATACGGTCGAAGGGGATAGTGGTTTGAGATATATCATATAGCAAGTTCTGAATTAACAGATGAATGGGCAGCATGGGCAGGAACGGCAGGAAGGCGCTGGCAGCCAACACGCTGAACATATTTCCGAAGTTGGAGCTGGCGGTCATCTTGACATACTTCACGATGTTACCGAACGTGCGGCGACCTTCTATCACTCCGTTCTCTAAAACCATCAGATCTTTTTCGAGCAGAATTATATCGGCACTCTCTTTGGCGATATCGACTGCCGAATCGACAGAGATTCCTATATCCGACTCACGGAGGGCTGCTGCATCGTTTATTCCATCGCCCAAGAAGCCAACGGTATTCTTGTTAGCCTGAAGGAGTTGGATGATTTCGGCCTTCTGGATAGGTGTGAGCTTAGAAAAGATGCTGCACTTGGCTACCGCTTCCATCTTGTCTTCCTTGCTCATAATCTCCAGTTCGGGACCGGTAACAGAAGCTGAAGTATCTATACCTACCTGACGAGAGATAGCTTTCACCACCGCCTCATTATCGCCAGAGAGAACCTTTACCTCTACCCCATGCTCGTGAAGTTGCTTTATAGCCTGCGCTGCCGATTCTTTGGGTGGATCAAGGAATGCCAAGTAGCCTATCAACACCATGTCTTTCTCATCGTCGATGCAAAAATTGTTCTCCTTGCTGAGGAAACTTTTCTGCGCCAACGCCAGCACACGCATACCTTGTGCATTCATCTCTTCTACAAAGCGTTGCGCCTTGGAACGCATTACCTCGGTCAATGAATGCACCTGTCCGTCGAACTCGGCGAAAGAGCATACTCCAAGCATTTCTTCTACGGCACCCTTGGTAATAATCTGCCGCTTACCGTTGAGGTCTTCTACCACTACCGACATGCGACGACGTGTGAAATCGAAAGGTATCTCGTCTACTTTCTTATAAGAGCAGCTCAGTGATTCTAGTCCCAACTCTTTTACGTGCGAGAGTATAGCTCGGTCCATCAGGTTCTTCAGTCCCGTTTGAAAGTAGCTATTAAAATAGGCATGCCTTAAGATTCGGTTCGCTTTATCTTCGGTACCGTCTACGTTTACATGACGCTCTAACACGATGTGGTCTTGGGTAAGCGTGCCAGTCTTATCGGTACAGAGTATGTTCATGGCACCGAAGTTCTGTATGGCGTTGAGGTCTTTCACGATGGTTTTCTTACGAGACATCACCATGGCTCCCTTCGACAGATTGGCGGTAACAATCATGGGCAGCATCTCCGGAGTCAAGCCTACAGCTACCGAGATGGCAAAGATAAACGCCTCCATCCAGTCGCCTTTAGTAATACCGTTCACCATGAATACTATGGGTACCATAATGAGCATAAAGCGGATAAGCAACAGGCTGACTTTGGTAATTCCTTTATCGAAGGCCGTAGCGGCACGATGCCCTGCCACACTCTTTGCTATCGTTCCTAAGTAAGTATTGTTTCCTGTTTGGAACACTATTCCCTTGGCAGAGCCGCTCACTACGTTAGAACCCATAAAGCAGATATTATCGAGGTCGACAATGCTACTCTTTTCGCTATAACCGACAGACAGATTAGGGAATTTCTCTATAGAATCCGACTCCCCCGTAAGACTCGACTGACTGATAAACAAGTCTTTCGATTCTATGATACGGATATCGGCAGGAATCATATCTCCGGCAGAGAGCATCACCACATCGCCCGGTACCAACTCTTCGTTGCTTATTTCGCCATCGTGAAAGCCAACACGCTTCACATAACATGTATTAGTGACCATTTTTTGTAAAGCTTCGCTAGAGCGATTGGCTTTCCACTCTTGGCAGAAGCGAAGAATAGCACTGAGCACAATCATTGTAGTTACGATGATGATAGACGTCCAGTCTCTATCGGCAGGATCGGCCATCCATACATCCATAACGAAAGAGATAGCCACCAGCACGGTGAGTACACCCACGAAAGGATTCACAAAAGCCTTTGCTAACATAATGAGCGGCTTCTTCTTCCGTTCGTGCACTATCTCGTTCTTCCCATAAAGAGACTGTCTCTTTTCTACTTCTTCTACGGTCAGTCCCAACGAAAAAGACTGAAAGTAAGTAAACACTGAGTCGAGTGGCGCTTTAGCCGCCATCAATACCCTCTCGGCATTGAAAGCGATTTGTCCTTTGTTCTTTTTAATTTTCCACATAATACTTTTCTTTAATGGATTAATTTTGATTTGCGATGCAAAGCTATGCAACTAACAGCGAAGCATCCGTTAGAAAAGTATTAGAACGGTATTAGAAAACTATTAGAGTTTTTTCTAACGATACAGAAAGAAGTATCGCCACAAGAGGATTTTTAATTTTATCCAAAAGTCAAGGCATTAAGCACCTAATTTCATCCAAAAGTCAAGGCTAAAAACAGGCGCTTTCATCCAAAAGTCAAGGCTAACGCTAAATATGCGGAAGCTCTACCACGAAGATAGTACCCTTGCCTTGCTCTGAATGTACCGCTATATTGCCACCGTGCAGATGAACTATTTTATTAGAAAGCGTCATACCGATGCCGTGACCGGAGACGAGTGTTTCGTTCTCGCCACGATAGAATAAGGTGAATAGGTTCTCTTTATCCTTATCCGACATACCTACTCCACTATCCGACATGCGCACCACGCTCCACTTGTCTCTGAACGAAATCTGAACGATAGAAGAATGGTTGGCAGAGTATTTGCAGTTGTTCTCTATCAGGTTAGAGAAGGCGATGTTCAACAGATACGGATTGCCCAGCGTGGTAATCAATCGGTCATCGTCTTCATCCTCGTTGCAGAAGAGAAGCTCTATAGAATAATCGGGATACGCACGCAGAATGAGTTCGCGCACATCTAGCAGAAGCTCGTCTAGACGGACCTCACGCATACTGATTTCTTCTTTACAATAATCGGCTTTAGCCAGATTAAGCAGACCATCAATAAGTCGGGTCATGCGCTTGGCATCTTGAAGCATGTTCTGCATGGCCATACGGTATTGCTCGTTGGTACGCTCCTTCTGTAGCGACACATCAAGTTCGGCTATCAAGGCTGCCAATGGCGTGCGTAGCTCATGCGAAACATTACTTACAAACATCTTCTGCGAAGTAAAAGAAACCTCCAGTCGCTCAAGCAGTGCGTTGAAAGCTATGCTCAACTCTCCCAACTCATCTTTTTCGTTCTTCACCGGAATGCGACGGTCGATGTGCGATGCCGTAATAAGCTCAGCCTCATTCACAATGTTACGTATCGGCTTTAACGAAAGTCGGGCAAGGAAATATCCTGCTATAAATAGCAGCGACAAGCCCACTATGAACAAAACCATCAACGTTTCTTGCAAGCCTACCAAATTATCATACCCATAACCATCGTAAGCGGCAGCGGTTACTATATACTCCTTACCCTGATAAGGAAACACCACACCAATACCCTGATACTTACCCACATGAAACTCTATTTCTCTTTTCTGCATGATTTCGTCTATCATGCCCTTCGTCTCCTTTACTATGTCGTTATGTATGGCATCGTGATATAGCATCTTGAAATCTGTGGTATAGACAGCCACCTCTACCTCATTGATGAACTTCTTGTTATTAAGGTACACAGATTGCATGGTCTTAGCATCTACCTGACCCGCCATAAAGAGATTGGCCTTAGTGATGCCCTCACTCTTCAGGTTACGGAAGAAAGTACGATCGCGCGTATGCTCGCTAACCAGATAAATAAGTGCCATGCACAGCATAAAGATGGTAGCCGTAACGCAGGTGTACTTTAATGTAAGCGCAGTTCTTATCTTCATAGCTTATCAGTTAAAATGAATCCAACGCCAGGCTTGGTATGAATGAGCTTGACATCGAACTCCTTATCCATTTTCTTACGTAAATAATTAATGTACACATCAATGAAGTTGGTACCCGTATCAAAGTGAGTGTTCCACACCTTCTCGGCTATCTCTACACGGCTCACCACCTTTTCGGCATTCTCTACCAAGTACACCAACAGATTATACTCTTTGGGCGAGAGCTTTATGAACGTGCCACCACGTGTAACCTCCTGCCGTTCAAGGTTGATATGCAAATCGGCATAAGATATCTCCTTCACCACATCCACGTTCGATACGGCCCGTCGCTTAAGCAGCACACGCACTCTGGCCAAAAGCTCACGAAAGTCGAAAGGCTTCACCATATAATCGTCGGCTCCTACATCGAAACCCTCCAGCTTATCATCGGCAGTGCCAAGAGCCGTGAGCATCAGAATAGGAATTCTATCGTCCGCCTTACGAATTTCACGGCACAGCTCGAACCCGTTCAGCTTAGGCAGAATAATGTCAGAAATGACCAAATGAAAAGAATCAGCCTGAAAAAGACGTAATCCCATCTCGCCATCGTAAGCCACCATGACCTGATATCCATTCTCTTCAAGACCGATTTTCAATAAATCGGCCACCCTGCTTTCGTCTTCTACAACTAATATTCTAAGCATATACCTTTTCTATATAATACATACAAATATACGTCAAAATCATCGGGATAAGCAAACTAATTCTTGCATAATATAACACGCCCAGAAGCAACTATATAAAGATAAGTGCATAAACTTACGATTAAAACACGTAACTTTGCATCCCGTATAATAAAAATAAAAACAAGCTAATGAAAAACGGGAACATACCCCCTATCTACGATGCGCGTGCACTTGGATTGCCGCGAATGACTCTTTTAGGACTGCAACACGTCTTCGCCATGTTTGGCGCAACTGTCATTGTACCTCTTATTACGGGACTTGACGTATCTACTACTCTACTCTTTGCCGGAATAGGCACATTGACGTTTCACTTCATAACCCGATGGAGCGTACCCGCCTTCCTCGGATCGAGCTTCGCTTTCCTTGGAGGATACGCCTCGATGAAACAACTTGGCGTGGCACACGGAATGACCGAAACCATGGCACTTAATTACGCTTGTCTTGGTGTAGCATGCGCCGCATTGCTCTACTTTGTAATGGCAGCCCTCATCAGAGTGTATGGAGTAAAACGAATACTTCGTTTCTTCCCTCCGGTAGTTACCGGACCTATAGTTATCGCCATCGGTCTTACGCTGACAGGCTCTGCCATAACCAACTGCCAAACCAACTGGATGCTGGCCATAGTAGCCATAGCCACCACCATCTGCGCCTCTATATGGGGACGCGGCATTATCCGCATAGTACCGATATTGCTGGGTGTATTACTGTCGTACATCACAGCCGCCTGCTGCGGTGAGATAGACTTCACCCCACTGAGCGAAGCCGCATGGATAGGCTTCCCCGTGAGCCGCGAACGTACTCCGCTCGCCATATTCGACAACCCCGATCAGACCATGATTATCTCGTCTATCGTAGCCATCACACCTATAGCCTTCGCTACCATGATGGAACACATAGGCGATATGTGCGCCATATCTTCTACCGTAGGCAAGGACTTCCTCAGCAAGCCCGGTCTGCACCGCACCCTCAGCGGCGACGGTATTGCTACCCTCATCGCATCGCTGTTCGGAGCACCTGCCAACACCACTTACGGCGAGAACACCGGAGTGCTTAACATCACCCGTGTATTCGACCCTCGCGTTATCCGTATCGCTGCGGTATTCGCTATCATACTGGCGTTCTGTCCTAAATTCGCGTGCCTCATAGCACTGATGCCCAGCGCCACCATCGGCGGTATAAGCCTCATCCTTTACGGAATGATTAGTGCCGTAGGCATCCGTAACCTGATAGAAGAAAAGGTAGATTTCACCGTTCCACGAAACGTGTTCATCGCTACCATGATTCTAAGCCTTTCTGTAGGCGTGAAATACGGAGCGGCAGACGACATCGCCGTAGGCCCTATACATATCTCAGGATTAGCCCTTGCAGCCTTTGTAGGTATAGTACTTAACGCCATTATCGCAGAAAAGCCCGGAAATGCGCCTACCGAACCTAATCCGATAAAAGATTAAGAATATCTCATAGTTCGTAACTAACCAGCTGTATATAAAAGCAAAAACGGACACACCGGTATCATCCAAGTGTGTCCGTTTTTTGTTTACTATGTCACCCCATCACTCCATAATACTAACATTAGTAACTCGCTCTAACCAGAAGCGGCGCTGATTAGGATGAAACGCCTTATAATCATGATTCACCTTAATCACATTACGGCGATACACCAAACCGTCTACCGACTTAGCATATAGAATAGGAGCATCGAAAGTCTCAAAAACATTATCCTCTATAACGATGCCACCATCCTTTCCACCGTGGAAATACTTCTGCTGATCTTTCAGATTAGGAATCTCAGGATAGATAGAAATCACCGCATTAGTAAACTGGAAGAGATTAGTAAGCGCATTAACGAAACGGTTCTTACGGATAATCACATTACGGCAAGCGCCTGTTTCATACCATCCGTTGCAATCGCCGCACAGCAACACTGCTGCCCCCGAAGTATGATCGAACAAGTTGTCTTCTACCACCGTAGCCTTAGGAGTGCTGAACAAAGTACCACGCGCACGGTTGTTACGGATAACATTTCCCGCGAAAAGAACCTCCGGAGTCCAGGTAAGATTCTCTATGCCGAAACCACTCTTCTCGTTGATAGCGGCATCTACCGGCTCTGTAAAAGTAATCAGGAACTCACGAGCACCAGCTATCTGCTCCTTATCGTACGGACGGATAGAAGCGATACGGTTAGTCTCTCCTATCAGCTCCATAGTGTTAGAGCGAACAAACTGAACCTCATCGCCAATGCATCCCCACTCAAAGCCCCAAGCCTGATTATGCATGTAACGGCCCACCAACGTACGGTCGTCTACACGCTTCACCACCTTAAGATAAGTGCCGTGCACATTGATGGCATCGTCCATCATACCCTCATACAATCCGTTGCGAGATACAATCTTACCCTTGCATCCCGAGAAATGCGTAGCATCAGCCTGAGTAGTAAAGTAACGCGGATCGTTCTCGCCTCTCAAGCATACGCCAAACTTATCAAGCGTAATATTTTCGCACAACTGAGCCAGCAAGCCCATACCCTCGGCATAATGCACCTGCACATTCTCTATAGTAGTGTTTACATCGTGCGAGAGGAAGATGCCCGGCGTAGGACGATACCAACCGCGCAGAGCCATCACCGTGCCCGGCACCAACCGCTGGTCTTTCCACTCTGGAGCCAATATACGGCGTGGAGCAATCTCTTTCACACCCTTTATCGGACAATAAACATCGCTGGTGTTATACACCAAATGCTTGGTATCGCCCTCGAAAGCGATGCCATAGTTATGACGCATGGTCCATCCATCGCCAAAGGTCTCAAAAAAGCCATCCTTAGTGATACGATACTTCACCCACTGTGCCGGCTCGAATACGATACCCTTCTGAGGGTCGTTCTCTATCACCTTAACCTGCGAGATATGAGGATTCTCGAAATCGATATGCAGATTCTTCAGCGTACAGTTCTCCGAGCGTAAGAGCGAAACAGGCAACATACGTCCGTGGAATATCAACTCAGCCCCCTGCCCGTCTACGGTAAGGTTCTTCATATCCTCTAACGCCAGTCCCACCTTTTTAGGATTCGTCTGGTCATGGTTAGAAATATAATATTCACGTTCGGCACATCCTTTTTCATGGAAATTATAACGTCCCTCCTCAAAACGGAGAATCACAGCTTCGCCATCCTTACACTCCGCCTGAATACGGGCGATGACTTTCTGCACCACAGGCGAAGCATTCTTCTTGCTGTCGGGACGCAAGCCATAATCGGACACATTATATACTTTCTGAGCAGACACAGACAGGGCGACGAACAAGAAAGCCGCGCCCAGCGACAATACAGATTTTATTTTCATAGAAATAGGTTTGTTTTTACAAATTTGGTAATAATATGCAATATTCGTAAAAAAGCACGAGGTATGCAACAAATAGCTTCAGAAACCACCCAAACGGCATGTTTACTGGCTCAACACTCATGCAGTTCAACATATTTAATAGTTGTTAGACATATATAGCATTTAAAAACACATTTCTTATTTTACATTGAACTTGTCTACAATCAGCCATCAATAGAAATCGTCTATCTTTGAGACAACGAAAAAAATAAATCTAACAATGTGAACAAAAAACACACATCGACGTACAAAGCATGAAAACACAAAGAGAAAATTCTCTTAAATAAAACGAAATATTAATTGTTAAACTTAAATTATTACATTATGTACAAAATCAAAGGATTGATTATCGGTATCCTTACTTTTGTAAGTATGGCTATGTATGCACAAAGCGTCGTAGTTACAGGTAAAGTACTCGACGGTGAAGGGTACGAAGTAATTGGTGGTAGCGTCACACTAAAAGGCGCTCCAGGAGTGGGAACCATTACAGATGCCGAGGGTAAATTCTCTCTTAAAGTAAACAATGCAGCGAAAGACATTCTGGTATTTTCGTATGTTGGTATGACTACCAAAGAAGTAAAAGTCAACGGACAAAGCATTATAAATGTAACTCTGCAAGCCGACGCGCTTGTACTCGACGAAGTAGTAACCATTGGTTACGCTACCGTTAAGAAAAGAGACCTTACTGGTTCTGTTTCGTCTGTAGGCTCTAAGGAACTGGCAGCAGTACCCATTACAGATGTATCTCAGGCACTGAGCGGTAAAGTAGCCGGTGTACAGATTATCCGTTCTCAAGGCTCACCCGATGCCGAAGTATCTATCAAGGTACGTGGCGGAACATCTATCACACAGAGCAATGAACCACTTTATATCATCGACGGTTTCCCTAGCGAAGACGGACTGAAAGGAATTGAATCGAGCGATATCGAATCTATCGACATTCTAAAGGATGCGTCGTCTACAGCTATTTATGGTGCCAGAGGAGCCAACGGTGTAATTTTAATTACAACTAAAGGCGGCAAAGCCGAAAAATTCAATATCAGCTATGACATGTACATCGGTTTCAAGAAGGTAAATAAGAAATATGATGTACTCAACGTAGCCGACTTTGTACGTCTTGAGTATGAACGTGCTATCGACTCACCCGACGTTATGCGCAATTTTGTAATTCCTACCTATGGTACATGGGATGAATTCGACGCATTATACAGCAACCGCCAAGGCATCGACTGGCAGAAAGAAATATTCGAGAATCACTCGGCTACTACCCAGCAGCATAAATTCACTATCAGCGGAGGTAGCAAGACTTCACAATACATGGTTACATATACACATGTCGACGATAAAGGTATATGGTACGGCAGCGGTTTGAAAAGAGATAACTTCCGTTTGAAAATGCATCAGGAGCCTGTTTCATGGCTTAACTTCTCAACAAACATGAGCTACATCGACGAAAAGACAGAAGGTTTAGGAAGCCTTCAGGAAGGTGGCTCATACAGCCGTATGCAGCATGTTATTCAGTACAGACCTACTATCGGAAAGAATGGCGACGACGGTCAGCTTCTTATTGACGATGACGACCCTGTACTTCTGCTTGAAGGTGCTAGCCAGATGCAAAGCCCTATAGCTTCTGTAGAAAGCGAATTAAAAAACAAGCGCAACCGCATTCTTTCTATAAACGGAGACGTACAGATTAAGATCACTAAAGATTTATCTTACCGTGCTACTGTAGGAGTACGTAAACGTACCATCAACAACGATGTATTCTACACTGAACGCTCAAAACAAGCAAAGAACTCAGGAGCTCCTTACGGATGGAAAACCATTCAAGAGCAGCAAAGCTTTATGTACAACAACGTCATCACCTACGACAAAGTGTTCAACCCAGAGCATCACCTTACAGTAGTAGGCGGACAGGAATTCATTCAGAACAAAAGCGATTATCTCAGAGCAGGAGCCCGTCAGTTTGAAGGCACCAACTTCGGTCTGGCCGATATGTCATTAGGAGCAAGCCCCGACAAAGTAATCACACGCCTGGAAAGCGACAGAATGCTGTCGTACTTCATGCGTGCCAACTACAACTTCAAAGAGAAGTATCTGTTTGCGGCATCTGTCCGTGCCGATGCTTCAAGCAAATTTGGTAATGACCACAAATGGGGTGTTTTCCCGGCAGCCTCTTTCGCATGGAGAGCTTCGGAAGAAGATTTCATCAAAAACCTGAATATTTTCTCTAACCTGAAAGTGAGACTGAGCTACGGTACAGCCGGCAACAATAAAATCGACAACTATTTAAGCCTTTCAAAGATGGGGTCTGTTTGGATTCCGTATAACGGATCTAGCACAGCTTCAGGCTTCGTAAGCAAACAGTTGCAAAACCCTGACTTGAAATGGGAAACAAACGTCACTACCAACTTCGGTATCGACATGGGATTCTTGAATGAACGCATTCAGGTAGGTATGGATATCTATAACATTGATACAAAAGACTTGTTGCTCGATGCCCCAGTGCCATTACTTTCGGGCTACAAATCAATGATGATTAATGCAGGTAAAACCAACAACAAGGGTATCGAAGTAACTGTTACCACTCATAACATTCAGAACAAGAACTTTAGCTGGAGCACTACTTTGAACTTATCGCACAACAAAAACAAAGTAAAAGCCCTGTATAACACCAACTACATGGAGCTTATGTCTAACTGGGCACAGACCTCCGAGTTCAACAAGAGCGACTATATGATTCGCGTAGGAGAACCTTTAGGTCAGATGTATGGCTACCGCTTGCTTGGCACATACTCGGTAGACGACTTTACATACGATGCAACAAATAAAAAATACATCATCAAAGAAGGTATCCCTTACGATAAGAACAATTATCCAAAACCAGGATATTGGAAATTTGAAGACACCGACAACAGCGGTATGATTACCGAAGCAGACAGAACCATTATCGGTAACGCCAACCCTAAACTCTACGGTGGTTTAACAAACAACTTTACATGGAAAGGATTCGACTTGAGCGTATTCTTGAACTTCTCTATCGGAAACAAAATTTATGGAGCAAACCGGCGCACCCGACAAACCCTGTGGAGGGCTGTGCAGATGC
>ULXU01080403.1_pt1 | contig 16528 bp, 15 predicted proteins | sample 1961521 | NCBI WGS metagenome assembly ULXU01 (sample SAMEA4835845, study PRJEB28245) | human gut metagenome | biome: gut microbiome; material: fecal sample | place: Denmark | collected 2008
GCGTAGGTACGGTGCTGGGAGCCAGCCTGTTCTCCTCGGCGGTAGGTATTTTCTTTGGCATCTATCCGGCGAATAAGGCCGCAAAACTGAGCCCCATCGAGGCATTGCGACATGAATAGGACAAACAAAAGTTAAATCATAAATTAATTAAAACAAGTAAAGAACCGCAGAAACCAGATATTGGATTCCCTGCGGTTCTTTACTTGCTTTTTTTAGGGAAAAAAATTATAATGTTTTTTGTAGTATGCTCATATCGGGTCGGGTCAAAAGGTCTTTCACCCACTAATGAGCAAGCTCATATGGGCTTAGACCTTTTGACCCTGGCATCATAATATAAAGATAATATATAAGGAAAGAACTCATATGGTAGAATTGGATGTGAAGATTACATCGGGGGATTTATATGACTTTTTATTACGTCACAGCTACAACAGCGTATCAGGACTGTTGGGAGCGGTGATCGGAGCGTTGGGTGTCATCGTAGGTATTTCCAGACAGTACTGGATCTACCTTATCATGGGAATTGTGCTGCTGTTATACCTCCCCTGGACCCTTTATATCAAAAGTAAACAGCAGGTGGTGAACAATCCGGTTTTCAAGGAGCCGCTGCACTATATTCTGGATGAGAACGGCATCACAATTTCCCAGGGAGACAGTTCCACCTGTCAGAAATGGGAGGATTGCCTGAAAGCCGTGTCCACCGGACGCAGCATCATTGTATATACGGCGAAAAATAATGCAACAATTTTCCCCAAAAAGCAGATGCAGGATAAGATAACAGATGTTATTGAAATAATTTCCACTCATATGCCGCCCGCAAAGGTGAAGATCCGTTGTTAGATGCACGGAACAATCCGTAGGCATCAAAGTCGGGGGCTTTTGATCCCGACATCATCATACAAAGTAACAGCAATATGTAAATAGAAAGCGTAAGGAAAATGACAACGTGTGATTCAGCAGATAATAAAGAATGCAGGAAAGAAATCAAGAAAGAAATCATAGAGACCCATAGTGCACAGGAGACCTTCGCATTAGGACAGCGGATTGGCAGGGAAGCAGTTCCCGGACAGGTCTATACCCTGATCGGTGATCTGGGTGTGGGCAAGACCGTATTTACCCAGGGAGTGGCAGATGGTCTTGGAATTACAGAGCCGGTGAACAGTCCCACTTTTACCATCGTACAGATCTACGAGGAAGGCCGCATGCCTTTTTACCATTTTGATGTCTACCGTATCGGTGATGTGGAAGAGATGGAAGAGATCGGTTACGAGGACTGCTTTTACGGCGAGGGACTTTGCCTGATCGAGTGGGCGAATCTCATCGAAGAGATCCTGCCGGAGCAATACAGACAGGTGACCATAGAAAAGGATCTGGAGAAAGGTTTTGATTACCGCCGGATCACGATTGAGGAGAGGACGACAGTATGAAGATATTAGCTTTGGACAGTTCCGGACTGGTGGCAAGTGCCGCCATTGTGGAGAATGATGTCCTGATAGCGGAATACACCACAGATTATAAGAAAACACATTCCCAGACCTTATTACCCATGTTGGACGAGATCCGTCAGATGATCGAGCTGGATCTGCACACCATCGATGCTATTGCCATTTCCGCAGGCCCCGGTTCCTTTACCGGACTTCGGATCGGGGCAGCCACAGCCAAGGGACTGGGACTGGCACTGGATCTGCCGCTGGTAGAAGTTCCGACACTGGAGGGACTGGCTTTTAACCTCTGGGGAACAGACAATCTGGTATGTCCCATCATGGATGCCAGAAGGAATCAGGTGTATACCGGAATCTATGAGTTCTGCAAAACAGAGAACGCAGAGAAGGACAGCAGTGAACAGCAGCTTGTGATGCACAGCGTAAAAGAACAGTGTGCCATTGCCGTGGACGAGCTGGTGGAGGAGTTAAACCGCATAGGACGGGAAGTGATCTTCCTTGGAGACGGCGTTCCGGTCTATCGGGAGCAGATCTTACAGAAATTGAAAGTACCCTGCTCTTTTGCACCGGCGGCCAATAATAGACAGCGTGCTGCCAGTGTAGCTTCGTTGGGAGCCATTTATTATGCACAGGGCAGGACCGTGACCGCTGCGGAGCACGAACCCGAATATCTGCGGAAAAGTCAGGCAGAACGGGAACGCGAGGAGCAGGAAAAAACTGCTGCAGAAGAGGCACAGGCATGAAGATTGTAGTGCGTCCGTTACAGGATGCGGATATCGAAGAACTGAGCCGGATCGAGGCAGAATCTTTCAGCATGCCCTGGTCTGCAGAGGATTTCAGAGAACTTCTGACCAGAGATTATTGCCTGTATGTTGTAGCGGAGGCTGATGGCCGCATCGCAGGCTGCGCCGGGCTGACAGACAGCTTTCATGAGGGCAGCATCGACAACGTGGTGACAGCTCCGGAATATCGGAATCTGGGTGTCGGCAGTAAAATGCTGGAGGAACTGCTGCGGCTGGGTGGAGAGAGAGGCATTACAGCATATACGCTGGAAGTCAGAGTGAGCAATGCCCCGGCTATCCGCTTATATGAGAAGTTCGGGTTCGTTTCCGAAGGGATCCGCCCGAGATTTTATGAGAAACCCACAGAGGATGCCATGATCATGTGGCGGCATTAACAAGTATTACCACCACTTTTTTGGCGGATTATCCATTATAATGATGCCAGGGTCAAAGGTCTAAGCCCACATGAGCTTGTTCATAGGTGGGTGAAAGACCTTATGACCCGCCTCGATATGAGCATAAAAGTGGGATGATAATCCCACGATATGCGAATAGAGGGTAGGATTGTGGGAGTGCGTAGCACGAAGCAATCCGTAGGCATCAAAGCCGAGGGCTTTTGACCCCGACATATAATGATGCCAGGGGCGAAAGTAACATTTACAGTCAGAAAGGTGGAAACAGGATGCGAAAAGAAGACAACGGTAATTTACAGCGGGTAATCTGTAATGGCTGCGGCAAGGAGTTGAAAATAGAAAATGAAATCGTCCATGAAGGGTGTTTCACCGCAGATGTGAGATTTGGTTATTTCAGCAGAAAAGACGGGATCAGACACCGGTTTGACCTGTGTGAAGACTGTTATGATCAATGGATTGCCGCATTTGTGATTCCGGTGGAAGAAGTGCCGGAGACAGAACTTTTATAGGAAGACACAACAAAAAGATGCTGCGTAAGCGGCAGATTGCGAGGAATGATGTTAGACGTTTGCTTATTGGGAACCGGAGGAATGATGCCACTGCCTTACAGATGGCTGACTTCCCTGATGATGCGCTATAATGGGAAAAGTATTCTGATCGACTGCGGAGAGGGAACCCAGATCGCTATGCGGGAAAAAGGCTGGAGTCCTAATCCCATTGATATTATCTGCTTTACCCATTTCCATGCGGATCATATCAGCGGCCTGCCGGGCATGCTTCTCACTATGGGAAATGCGGAGCGTACGGAACCGCTGCTTCTGATCGGCCCCAAGGGACTGACCAGGGTGGTGTCTTCCCTGCGGGTGATCGCACCGGAGCTTCCTTTCGAAGTGAAATGTCTGGAGATTACGGAGAATGCCCAGACCTTTTCCTTCGAAGGTTTCCGGTTGGAAGCCTTCAAAGTTAACCATAATGTGCTCTGTTACGGCTATAGCATGGTGATTGACCGCACCGGTCGATTCGATAAGGACAGAGCCATGGAGCAGGAGATACCCATGAAATTCTGGAGCCGCCTGCAAAAAGGAGAAACACTGGAAGAAAACGGACGGATCTTTACTCCGGATATGGTACTGGGAGCGGAGCGTAAGGGGCTGAAAGTGACCTACAGTACCGATACCCGTCCCACTGAAAGCATTCGCCAGAATGCACAGGGAGCAGATCTGCTGATCCTGGAAGGCATGTACGGTGAGCCGGACAAGCTGGCAAAGGCCAGAGAGCATAAGCACATGACCATGTACGAGGCGGCGAAGATCGCAAAAGAGGTGGGAGCACCGAAGCTGTGGCTGACACATTACAGCCCTTCTATGACGAGACCTGAGGAATTCATGGAGGACGTCCGGAAAATCTTCCCGGCAGCTTATGCGGCGAAGGATGGCTGGACCATGGAACTGAACTTTGACGAAGGGGAGTAGTAAAGTATGAAAAAAAACAATACGTCCATGACGAAAATCACCATTTTTCTGATATTCCTCATTGTTCTGGTGGTGGGATATTATTCCTATCTCTCGGGGAAAAACAGGACAGAGCAGCAGGAAGCCGTGATGTCTGAGGTAGACACGGTGCTTTCCCGGGATCTGAATAATAATTATCCGGCCACACCCAAGGAAGTCATCAAGTATTACAATGACCTGATCAAATGCTTCTACAATGAAGACTGTACCGTTGAAGAGATTCAGGAGTTAGGAAGAAAATCTCTGCAGCTGTTTGATGAAGAGCTTCGGGAAAATAACGAGGAAGATACCTATCTGATCCGATTACAGGGAGAAATTAAGAATTATAAGGACAGCAAGAGAAAAATAACAAGTGTTTCTCTTGCAAACAGCACCAACGTAGACTATTATACGGCCGATGGATATTCTTTTGCCCGGATTTCCTGTGGTTATGGAATCACAGAAAATGGAAAAAAGAGTTCCACCATGCTGGTATATCTGTTACGTAAGGACGAAAACCGCAAATGGAGGATCTACGGTTGGGAAACAGCAGATCAGGTGAATGAGCATCTGGAACAGTCCGAGAATAATGAAAAGTAAAGTAGGCGGAAAAATGGCAGAGACAGAAAAACAAAAAGATATTTATATTCTGGGAATCGAAAGCTCCTGTGATGAGACAGCGGCTTCTGTAGTGAAAAACGGCAGAGAAGTACTTTCCAATGTGATTTCTTCCCAGATTGCCTTGCATACCTTATATGGCGGTGTCGTACCGGAAATCGCTTCCCGCAAGCATATCGAGAAAATCAATCAGGTCATTGAACAGGCTCTTGCTGATGCACATGTGACACTGGAGGATATTACCGCCATTGCGGTGACCTACGGCCCGGGACTGGTGGGAGCACTTTTAGTCGGAGTATCTGAGGCGAAAGCCATCAGCTTTGCCACAGGGATTCCGCTGGTGGGTGTGCACCATATTGAGGGACATATCAGTGCGAATTTTATAGAAAATAAGGAACTGGAGCCTCCGTTCATCTGTCTGGTGGCTTCCGGCGGCCACTCACACTTGGTGGTGGTCAAGGATTACGGAGAATACGAGATCATCGGCCGGACCAGAGATGATGCAGCGGGAGAAGCTTTTGACAAGGTGGCCCGTGCCATCGGACTGGGATATCCCGGGGGACCTAAGATCGACAAGGTGTCGAAGGAGGGGAATCCGGATGCTATCCATTTCCCCAGAGCAGCAGTGGCGGAGAATGAGTACGATTTCAGCTTCAGCGGTCTGAAATCCGCAGTGCTGAACTATCTGAACGGATGCCAGATGAAGGGGGAAGAGATCAATCAGGCGGATGTGGCTGCTTCCTTTCAGAAAGCGGTGGTGGACGTACTGGTGAGCCATTCTCTTCATGCGGTAAAGGCCTACGGACTGAATAAGTTCGCCATTGCCGGCGGCGTGGCATCCAACTCTTCCCTGCGGGCAGCATTTGAGGAAGAGTGTGGAAAGCGGAATATTGCATTTTATCATCCGTCCCCTATTTTTTGCACGGATAACGCAGCGATGATCGGTGTCGCAGGATATTACGAGTATATCAAGGGTGTCCGCAGCGGCTATGACCTGAATGCTGTGCCGAACCTGAAACTGGGGGAACGATAAAGAACTGAAAAAGACTTTAAAGAAAGATTGACGGAATATGGTAGACAGAGTAGCACGGGATAGAAATCTGACAGAAGATTATATGACCAATAATATGGAAAATGAAGAAAAAAACGCACAGACAGCGGAAGATACCGGACAAAAGCCCAGATGTACCGCCATTATCCTGGCAGCGGGCAGCGGAAGCCGTATGCAGTCAGCGGTGGCAAAACAGTTCCTCCCTTTAAAAGGAAAGCCACTGATCTGGTATGCCTTGCATGCGGTAGAGGAATCGCAGATCATTGATGACTGTATTCTGGTGACGGCGGAGCAGGATATTCCCTATGTCCGGGAAGAAATTGTACAAAAATACCGTTTCACCAAGGTAAATATCATTACTTCCGGCGGTGCAGAGCGGTATCTGTCCGTGAGCAGAGCCTTACAGCTGATTGCGGATGGAAGACTGAAAGTGCCCAATGAACATGGGCTTGTGTTCATCCACGACGGAGCCAGACCCTTTCTCACAGAGAAGATATTAGTGGATACTTACGCAGCAGCAATACAGTATCATGCCTGCGTGGCAGCGGTACAGAGCAAGGATACTGTGAAGATCAGCGACGGTGAAGGCTTTGCCCTGTCCACTCCGGATCGAAGAACGGTCTGGAATATCCAGACACCGCAGGTATTTGAGACCAGTCTGATCCTGCAGGCATACGAGAGACTGAAAAACCGTCTTCCCAGGATGCAGGAACAGGGCATTCAGGTAACAGATGATGCCAGCGTGGTGGAACTGTTTACCGAGACAAGAGTGAAGCTGGTAGAGGCTTCTTATCAGAATATTAAGATCACAACGCCGGAAGATATGAAAACAGCCGAGGCATTTCTGGAGGATTAAATCCTCCGAAGATGTCCCGGCTGTTCCTTTGTGCATTTCTATCAAGAGATCGTTCTATTTTTCCCGCATGGCACTGGGGGTCACTCCGTATACCTTCTTGAAGGCACGCCGGAAAGTATTGGAATTATTATATCCCACAGCAATATACAGCTCATTCAGACTGATATCGGTCTCCTTGATCAGTCTTGCAGCTTCTGTCATACGGATATTCTCCAGATAAGTGGAGAAGTTGACGCCGGTCTTTTCCTTGAACATATGGGAGAAATAACTCTCTGAAATCTGGAACTCGTCCGAAATCTTGTTCAATCCCAACGAAGGATCCTTATAATTCTCTTTGATATATTTCTCGATGGTGGCAGACAACGTAGTGTCATCTTCCTTGTTGCCGAAGAGATTACACAGAGACAGTGCCAGATCTTCACACAATTTAAAGTTCAGATGCTCATTAAAGCGCTGATCCAGTACCTTTACCGCTTCGGGATCCGCATCCTGGGGCAGTGCAAATCTTGCCTTCAACAGAGTATTCCGGATATCCGACAGCAGATATTTCAGCAGGTTGACCGGCAGGGAACGTTCCTCAATGTTTTCCTGATGGATCAGGTTGAACAGCTCCAGTACCTGCGGAGTATTGCCGGTGGAGATGAAATGAATCAGCTTCGTGGAAATCTCCGGCGGGTAATAGAACACATTGGAATCCTTCTTAATAAATTCATATGGGAAGAAAATGTAGTTCTTCGTGGTATAGCTGACTGCTTCGGAAGCCTGTTGATAGCATTCCCATACATTCATCAGGGAATCCGTATTGCGTCCGATACCTGCAAAAAGCCAGATATCGTAAGTGTCCAGCAGATAATCATGCAGACGCAGGATACAGTTGTTGATCTTCAGGATCAGATCCTTTCCCTCGTCCTCCGAACAGTGGAGCAGGACGGAATAGGTACGGTCCGAAGGGCTGAAATAGAACAGCGGTGTACCAAAGAAATTCTCCAGTGCAGTCTCGATGATCTTCTCCAGCTCTTCCACAGACTCCACACCGCCGGGAAGGGCAGTCTCTGTATTATCACCAAAGTTATTATAGTAAACGATGTATAACACATTATAATAAGAAGAATCTGCAATACCCAGATAGTTTTCCATGTAGGCAACTTCATCCTCGGAAGTAGCAGTACCGGATAATAGCTGTCTCACATAGGAGGTACAGATGATCGGACGCTGGCTGTCCACCACCTCCTGCAGATTTTTCTGTACTTCCACAGCGGTCTGCAGCTCCTGACCGAGTTCAATAATAGGCTGCACATTCCGACGGGAAAAATAATATACCAGAGAACCGCCGATAAGCAGTGCCAACAGGGCAAGGAAGATGAAAAGCAGCTGTGTTCCGCCCAGGCCTGCGGCAGCCTGGTAGGAAGGAAAACTGAAAAAGTAAGAAAAACCTGTGTTATCTGACACATATTTTCCAATCGTCAACTGCTGACCATCCAAAGTAATATCGGCATAGCCCTTATCGAAGTCCATTTTCATCAGCTCTTCCTGTGAAAATTCCTCCGAAGTATTGATGGAGAGTACCATAGAGCCATCAGCCGCAACAGAAAACAGAAAATTACTGCTGTCCATATCCACGCAGTCGAACAAATCAGCCATTTTATCCTGTTCGAAGATAAAGCATACCTTCGCATTGGCATCCATATAGTAGAGATCGTTCAGGTCGATGATATACATATAGTATTTTTCGCTGTAATTTGGCATGAACTGATCCATGGGAAGAAAGCGGTTCTTGTATTCCGGTTCCGTCATATAGGAGTGCCACATTTCTTTTTCGGTAGAAGGATACTTCTGGATCCAGCTATAGAACCGCTTTGCGGATATAAAATAAGTAGGATTCAATACATAGTCGGTCTCCGGAAAATAGACAAAGGACTCTTTTAACGGAAGAAGAGCTTCTGCATATACATTGGTAGCCAGAGAGTTCTGCAATTCATTTCCCATTTCCGTAAAAGGATAATAGGTATTCTCATAATTCATGACTTTCCGGAAAGTGTCGTTCTGCAGAAGCTGTCTGCAATAGACTTCCATGACATTCAGATCGCTTTCAAACAGCTCTGCATTACTGATCAGAGTCGTTTCGTTCTGCTGATCGTAAGAATCACGTGCGTTATTTATTGTAGAACGGTATAAAAAGATGAACAAAACCAGAATGATCAGCAGGAAAATACTGTAAGAGGTTACCATTTTCAGCATTAAAGTACTGTTATGGCTTGTATAATTTGTATCATTCTGGGCTTCTTTTTTATTCAAAATCATTCATGATCACTCCCGGGGCTCAATTTTTTTAGATAATATACCGGATAAACCATGTCTATTGTATCAGTTACTGACAAAGGAAGCAAGATGTAACCGCTTTCAAATTGAAAAATATCAAATGTAAGTGCTTTCAAAGAATGCAGTAAAATCAAGGGGTTGCGGAACCGGCTGTCAAAATTTGCACCCGAACGCAAAAATTGTAACTTGTTTTTCTGTGGGTGTGATGGTAAGGTGAGGGCAAGTCAAGGGAATGACCCCATGACAAATCATGATTCCAAATTTTTAGGGAGGAACAAAATGAAGAGAAAAGTATTATCCGTACTTTTAGCATCTGCTATGGTAGCTTCCTTAGCAGCATGCGGAAGCAGCAACGATGCTCCTGCAGCATCCACCGACAGCGCAGCAGCAGCTACTGACAGCGCAGCAGCTTCTACCGAGGCTTCTACTGAAGCTTACAACCTTGAGGAGATTAACGTAGTAGTTAATGGTACTCTGACCGCAACCACTGATAACGGCCAGGCTGAATTCGTTCAGCAGTGGGATGATGCAGTATCCGAAGCAATCGGTCATCCTATTAAGATGAACATCCAGCAGTTAGACCACTCCGGTTATACCGATGCAGTAGGTCGTCTGTTCGCAGGTGGTGACTATCCTGATGTAATGATCATGAGTGCAGATATGTTCAAACAGTATGCACCTACCGGTCTGCTGTGGGATATGTCCGAAGCATATGCAAACGCTAAATTCCAGTCTCACCTGATCCTGCCTGAGATCAATGAGAACCTGAAGGATGAGGAAGGTCATCTGTATGGCTTCGCTCCTACCTATGGTAATGGATGTGTTACTTACGTTAAGCAGGCATGGTTAGATGCAGTTGGCCTGAAGGCTGAAGACATCAAGACTTATGATGATTACTACAACATGCTGTTAAAGTTCCACAACGAAGATCCCGATGGCAACGGCGTAACCGGTGATACCTATGGTGTTATCGCAGCTGGTTTCGTTGGTAACGAGGCTCCTTATGTAAACTATCTGCCTGAGTTCTGGCAGGATTCTTATCCCGCAATCCTGCAGGATGAGAATGGTACCTGGTACGATGGATTCCAGACCGATGCTACCAAGGCAGCTCTGTTAAGATTACAGCAGGCTTACAAGGATGGCGCTATCGACCCTGAGACCCTGACCGCTTCTACCAAGATCGCTCGTGAGAAATGGTTCTCCAACGATCAGACCGGTTCTTCAGGTGTATTCACTTACTGGGCAGGTTCCTGGTATCAGACTCTGACCGATAACCTGATCAAGAACGGTGTTGACGAGAAGCTGGTTGAGCTGGCTCCTATCGCTGAGGTTGGCGCTTACCTGAACAGAGAAGCTCCTGTATGGGTTATCATTGATGACGGTGACGGAGACAATTCCCGTGAGCAGGCTATCTTCGATGCATTCATCGAGACCATGATGGATGGTGACAAGGTGCAGACACTGTGGACCTACGGTGCAGAGGATGTTCACTGGTCTACCAAGGCTGAAAGCTTCACCATCAATGCAGGTACTGACAAAGAGAAGTCTTACGAGTACGAAGATGGTCAGTTCCACTTAAAGCAGTCTCCTAACGATCCTAACTCCGTATGGAAGAAGAACGCTATGGATCCCGCTCTGGTTATCTGCTCTCTGGACAACGGCTTTAACGATATCTCCAGCCTGGCTGCAGAAGGCAACAAGTTCTTCACCGAGAACTGCAAGGATGCTCCTCAGTCTCCTACCTCTGAGACCTACACCAACGAGTCCGGTACCATCTATGATGCTAAGCTGGCAGCTATCACTTCTGTAGTAGTTGATGGCGGCGATGTAGATGCAGCTATGCAGACCTACGTTGACACTGTTGGCAGTATCATTGATCAGTGCTTAGCTGAACTGAATCAGTAATTGAGACTGTAATATAGTAGCGGAAGCTGCAAAAATATGATATAATTATCCTGTCCCATCGGGATATAAAGCCTGTGGGACAGGATATTTTAGAGAGAAAAGAATGTGTGAGATGAAGTCGAAAGGAAGAGGGATGGTATGAGCAAGAAAAAGAAAATCACCACATCCACCGGCGTAGAAGTACGTCACAAGCCTTTGGGTCTCCGGATCTGGAATAACAGAGGCTATTATGTAATGTTCCTGCCTGTATTTATATTTATTTTGATCATGTATTACTGGCCCATGCTTGGTATTCGTTATGCATTCTACGATTACAAGCCCGTAGGTGCTCCTACTTTTGTGGGACTCAAGCACTTTTACAGTATGTTTAAGACCGATGCGTTCTGGAGTGCATTCAGGAACACATTGGAACTGAGTATCATGAAGTTATTGATCACGACCTTCACTGCGGTTATCGTATCAATCTTCTTAAATGAAATGGGAAATCTCTTTGCAAAGAAAACTTTGCAGACTATCATATATCTGCCCCACTTTATGTCCTGGGCAGTAGTTGCATCTATCTTCAGCCTGTTCCTGTCTCCTTCCTCTACCGGTCTGGTAAACGGATTGCTGCGTGACTGGGGCATCCTGGCACCGGATGCCAAGGGAATTTATTTCCTGGCAAGCACTGCATGGTGGAGACCGATCTTCTACATTATCAATATCTGGAAAGAGACCGGTTGGGGAACCATTATCTTCCTGGCCACTCTGGCAGGTATCAACCCGGAGCTGTATGAAGCAGCTGATATCGACGGTGCAACCCGTATGCAGAAGATGCGTTTCGTAACGCTGCCTGCACTGTCCAATACTATTATCACTGTATTGATCCTGAACCTTGCTAAGGTTATGAATATGTTCGAGTCCGTATTTGTATTGTACAACAATGCGGTATACAGCGTATCTGATGTTATTTCTACTTATATTTACCGTCAGACATTCGCAATCGCTCTGCCGAACTATGGTTACTCTACAGCAGTTGGTCTCTTCAAATCCCTGGTTGGCTGTGTTCTGGTACTGATATGCAACTGGGCTAGTAAGAAGACCCGTGGCCGTGGCATTGTATAGGAGGTGTTAAACGTGGCAAAGACAGCTTATCGTAAACCTAAGAAAAAGGTTCATGTATTCGATATTGTAAACTACATCGTATTTATTCTGATCGGCCTCCTGGTTCTGGTACCTATCTGGAAGGTAGTAGTAGACTCCTTCAATGCTGTGGGTGTATACCAGTTCAGACTGTGGCCGGAGGATTTTACTTTAGATGGCTATAAGACCATCATTCATACCCAGAGACTGTACAGACCTTTCATCAACTCCGTTATCACTACGGTGCTTGGTACTTTCCTTGGTCTGCTCCTGTCCACCCTGGGCGGTTATGTACTGATTCAGTTTGATATGCCAGGACGTAACTTCTTCGCATATTTCCTTCTGTTTACCATGATCTTCTCCGGTGGTATGATCCCTGAGTACCTGGTAATGAAGCAGTTACACCTGGTTAACAGCATGTGGATCCTGGTAGTGAAGCACGGTATGAACGTGTACAACCTGGTACTGATGCGTAACTTCTTCGAAGGAATACCTGCCAGCCTGTTCGAGGCGGCTGAGATCGACGGATGCTCCCCCATGGGAATCTTCTTCAAGATCGTGCTTCCTCTGTCCAAAGCAGCTCTGGCTTCCATCGGTCTGATGTTCGCAGTTACCGTATGGAATGACTATTCTACCGTTAAGATCTATATTACTAATCCTGATCAGGTTAACTTCCAGTATCAGTTACGTAATATGATCATGGATGGTGATACTCCTACTACACAGTATTCGGTATCACAGAACACTCTGTTCTATGCAGCGATCGTATGTGCAATCCTTCCTTTTATGGCATTGTATCCTTTCCTGCAGAAGTATTTCGTAAAGGGTGTTAATATCGGTGCGGTTAAGGAGTGATTTTCTTCTCACACGTATTTTACATTAGACAAGGGAAACTTCGGTTTCCCTTGTGCTGTATCTGTGAGTAAATTCTACAAGAAAAGATGCGCAGGGGAAGCGCAGAAATGAGGCAGAAATGAATAAAATTTTTTGGGCTGCTGATTCCACAGTCCAGACCAATGATTTCACGACATATCCACAGACGGGCATTGGCCAGGTATTTCCTTTATTTGTTAAAAATGAGTATCAGGTAGTAAACCATGCCAAAAACGGCAGAAGCACCAAAAGCTTTATGGACGAAGGGAGACTGAAAGCCATAGAGGAACAGATTGGTGCGGGAGATTTCCTGTTTATTCAGTTTGGGCATAACGATGAGAAGAAGGAAGATCCTACGAGATTTACAGAGCCTTTTTCCACTTACATGGAGAACCTGGAGACTTTTATCCGGGTAGCCAGAGATCACAGTGCTTATCCGGTGCTGATCACTCCCTTAGAGCGCAGATGCTTTATGGATGAGAAACACTTGGGGATCGGAGCACATTCCGATTATGTGGCTGCTATGAAGCAGACCGCAGAGAAAAACAATGTGCCCCTGGTAGACCTCTACAGCATGAGCCGCATGGAACTGAAAAGAGCCGGCGAGAAAAACAGCAGAAGATGGTACATGTTCTTCCCGGAGGGCGAGTACAAAAATCATCCGGAGAAATCCGAGGATAATACCCACCTTCGTTATGACGGTGCTGTGAATTTCGCCTCTCTGATCGCTAAAGGGTTGAAAGAGATCGGCGGAATCTATGCAGAGATGCTGCTGGATGATCTGAAATTGTAATCCGGCAGATAATTAAGAAAAATACAGAAGTCCGTTTTGCAGACAAATTTTGTCAGTGAAACGGGCTTTTTTGTATCTTGATACAAGAACCCCATTTTTTTATAATGTTGCTATCATTATGATGTCGGGTCAAAAGGTCTTTCACCCACCTATGAGCAAGCTCATGTGGGCTTAGACCTTTTGACCCTGGCATCATTATTATGACAGACAGAGGGAGAAGAGCATGAACCCATTTCAGTTAAGTAGAAACACTACCTTACTTTCGGATGCCGTAACAGAAAAAGCCGTAGAATTTGCCTGTGAGCGGTTTCGGAGAGACATAGAAAAGACTTTGACTGACACAGTCGAGAATAGAAACAGGATTATTTTGTGTAAAAAAACTTTGAAACCGGAACAATATGAGCTGGAAGTGACAGAACAGGAGATCATGATCTACGGAGTGGATGCCCGCTCCTTTATTTATGCATTGAATCACCTTAGTGAAAAATACCTTGGAGTGCTGCCATTCTGGTTCTGGAATGATCAGAAGATGAAAGTGAAATCTTATGTAGAGATTCCTTGCGGTACATACCATTCAGAGGCGGACAGGATCCGGTACCGCGGCTGGTTCATTAATGATGAAGTGCTGATCAGTCACTGGACAGCAGGCGTGTCGAAGGAGTATCCATGGGAAATGGTATTTGAAGCGCTGCTTCGCTGCGGTGGCAATCTCATTATTCCCGGAACGGACAAAAACTCTAAAATCTATGCACCCATTGCATCGGATATGGGGCTGATGATCACACATCATCATGCGGAACCTTTGGGGGCGGAAATGTTCCTGCGGGCTTATCCGGATCTGGAACCCTCCTATCTGAAACACAAAGACTTGTTTGAAGGATTGTGGAAGGATGCCATCGAGCGTCAAAAGGACGAGGAAGTCATCTGGAATATTGGGTTCCGTGGACAGGGAGATGTCCCTTTCTGGGAGAATGACCCTGCATACGATACTTCTGAAAAGCGCGGAGCATTGATCAGTGGTATTATGGAGGAACAATATGACATGATCCGGGAACAGATACCGGATGCGGTCTGCTGTACAAATTTGTATGGAGAAATTCTGGAATTGTACAGAGAAGGACATTTGCAGATCCCGGAGGATGTGATCCTGATCTGGGCGGACAACGGCTACGGCAAGATGGTATCCAGACGTCAGGGCAACCACAATCCCAGAGTATCAGCATTGCCTACGGAAGGAGATCAGGGACGGCATGGCACCTATTATCACGTATCCTTTTATGATCTACAGGCCGCTAACCATATTACTATGCTGCCTAACTCCATGGAATTCGTGGAAAAAGAATTGAACGATGCCATGACGCATGGAATCACGGATCTGTGGGTCATCAATGCCTCCAATATCAAGCCTCATGTATACCCACTTTCCTTTATTGCCAATCTGTGGAAACGGAATGCCCTGTCAGCGGTGGAGCAGAGGAAGAAATATGTCAGAGAATACTACGGAAGTGATTGCACGGAGAATCAGTTAATATTTATGGAAGAATGTATCAGCAGATATCCGGAAGCCATGCTGCCGTTTGGCGACAGAGAGGATGAACATGCCGGAGAGCAGTTCTGCAATTATGCCGTCCGTGACTTTATCCATGGCTGGATGAAAGACGGAGCATTGGAACCGGTAGAAGAACTCTTCTGGTGTACCAGAGAAGACGCTTTTTACAAGCAGGTGTCATGGTTTGAAAAAAAGTGCAGCCAGACCTATGATAAAATAGAAGAATTATGTCACAAATGTGCTGCTGTCAAAGAAAGTGAACTTTGGAAAGATTCTATACTGCTTCAGACCGAGATCCACAAACACTGCCTGAAAGGAAGCATTCTGTTTGCAGAGAGCTTCTGGGCTTATCGGGAGGCAGATTTTAAAAAGGCCTTCTTCCTGCTGGGCAATGCTGTAGAAGCTTATGATGCAGCAGATTGCGCCATGAGAGACCGGGAACACGGGAAATGGAAAGACTTCTATGCCAATGACTGCCTGACGGATGTAAAAGAGACTGCATATTGTCTGAAACGTCTCATGGGCTATGTGCGGAATCTGGGAGATGGACCGGATTTCTACAAGTGGCAGAGAGAAGTGACCTATTCCGAAAACGACTGCAAGGTGGTCCTGATCACCAATATGGAGAACCATATGACGGACTGGGAATTATATCTTGCAGGAAAGAACAGACAGTGGTAAAACGCAAATAGTAGGAATATTTGTAACAATTACACAATATCAGACACAATTCCTGAAAAAAACTGTATTCGATAAAAAGAGAAAAAGCCCGGAAAGCCGATAAAATGGGCTTTTTCTCATCTTGAAAAAATAAAATAAAAATTGTGTAAAAATGTGTTGACAATAGCACCCCTTTTTGTTAGAATAGCTTTTGTCGTCAGGTGAGCAACACAGATGACGGGACATAAGACACACATTCGGAGAGATATCGAAGTGGTCATAACGAGGCGGTCTTGAAAACCGTTTGTCCGAAAGGGCGCGTGGGTTCGAATCCCACTCTCTCCGCTAGGCATTCGTGCCGCTGATAATTATATAGATTGTTAGAATCAACTATCTGGAGAAGTACCCAAGAGGTTGAAGGGACACCCCTGGAAAGGGTGCAGGTCGTTAATAGCGGCGCGAGGGTTCAAATCCCTCCTTCTCCGTCAGCTGTTGTAAGATGTCAAAAATACTTGAAAAAAGTTATTGACAAACAGAAACGGTTATGATAAGATATCAAAGCTGTCGCTGAGAACAACAGCAAAGCAACACAGCTCTTGCAGAGCAAGAGACTTTGATCTTTGACAAATAAACAGTAATGCAACCCTGAAAATTC
>ULXU01055721.1_pt1 | contig 16331 bp, 11 predicted proteins | sample 1961521 | NCBI WGS metagenome assembly ULXU01 (sample SAMEA4835845, study PRJEB28245) | human gut metagenome | biome: gut microbiome; material: fecal sample | place: Denmark | collected 2008
ATCCACAGCGGTCTGCACATGCTCGGCATTGGCATAGATACCCATGACGATGCCGTCACCGCGGAAATAATAGGTATCGGTCAGATCCTTGCAGCCGGTCAGGCAGATGCCGACCGGTACGGGATCCTGCATTTCTTCGGGATGCATGGGATCTGGATAGTCCGGTGTGTAGTCGGAATTCATATTGTCATTAGCTGCTTCGATGGCGCTTACGACTTCACGGTCTACATAGTAAAAATAAGGTTCCAGAGCCGTTTGCTGTTCTTCGGTGAGGATGTCCCTGAGATCGTAGAACATACTGCTGTTGGCGTATTTTTGGAATGATCCCAGATCGGTGATCATGGTATCGAGTTCATTGGCGGCGACATAGACCATCAGTTTCTGAGAGGAAGTGACGGTGGTCTCATCCATGCTGTCTTCCACGATACGTATCGAGGTATCGAAAGTAATATCGGAAGAAGTAAGATCAATTCCTTCTTTTTCTGCGAAATCAGTAATGAAATCCGGCAGCTCTGAGGTCATCTGATCCAAAAGAGAAGCATTGAGCATTACGGCATAGAATGCAGTGTTTTTTCGGTTCAGATATTGCTGGATGAAACTTACGATCACGACAATTATGATCAGGGAAATGATCACATGCCATTTATAATAGCACCAGAAATATGCCAGTTTCTGCTTTGGCGTACCGTTTTTCAATGCCTGTCGTTCTTCTTTAAATTCATCCATTACTGCCATGGAATCCGCCTTTCCGATCGATGTTTCCGTGAAAGATCCCCTGGAAAACATTTATCTTGTAATTTGTAATATAGTGATGATAATCTAAAATCTGGTGATAGTATGATATTCATTACCGCATATGATTTGATATTTATCATTTAAAAACATGATATTTCAAATATTCTGGGAAAATAAATGAATCATCAAATTGCAGCATACGAATATGCGACAACCGTGCGATACAGCATACCTCTGATAAATGCAATACATTTATGATAAGGGTTCTCTATCGGAAAGTCAATGAAGGAAGTGTGACGGGAATCTAAAAAAAGAATTAAATCACAATACATCCTAAGAGCATGCCTTGCAACTTTTGACAAGATGATATATCATATAGAAATAGAAACAGATGCCAGGTTACATCATGAAAACAACTGTTAATTCACGGAATGCTATAGATAATATGCGAAACCGCAGTGAAAAATGAAGCTCTGTAACAAAAAGGCTTTGAGATATGATGGTGCCGGTGGGTATACTGAAAATGACAAAGAGAAAAGGAAACGAAAAATGAGTGATGCATACGTAGAATGTCTGGTAAAAGCAAAGCAGCCTGCATGGGCAAAAATATTAAAGGTGTTATTGATCACATTGACGGTACTCAGCTGTCTGGTGATGTTTGTGTTCATTATTTTCCTGCCGGTAGCATTGGTGGCAGGTGTCGGTGCATATTTCCTGAATATGTACACGGATCTGGAATATGAATATCTCTATCTTGATAAGGAGATTTCCATAGACAAGATTATGGCGAAGAGCAAGAGAAAGCGTGTAGCTGCTTACAGCATTGACCGCATGGAAGTATTTGCTCCTGTATTTTCTTACCACTTGGATAACTTTAAGAACCGCCAGGTAAAGGAAAAGGATTACAGCATCGGTGAGGTATTACAGCCGGACGGACGCTATGTCATGTATTATGAAGGCGGCGAGAAGGTCATCTTAAGTCCTAACGAGGAATTGGTGAAGGTACTTAAAAATGTAGCTCCCCGTAAGGTGTTCAGCGAATAGTTCTTTTGATAAATTTTCCATTTAAGATTAAAAAAGGAATGGAAAATGAGAAACAATAGAATCAGAGTTAGAAAACGAAAAATCCGACGTGTATTGCAAGGCGCGTCGGATTTCTTGTTTATCGGATATCTGTTATGTTTATTGATAAAAATTGGGAAAAAGAAGAAAATCTAAGATTGTCGGTTGACAGTGTGAATAAACTCTGCTAAACTCATGGAAATGTTATAAGCACAACGAATATTTAATATAAGCATAGCTTATAGCAAAGGAACGAATCATTCACAAATCTTATCAAATGAACACAGGAGGAAAGAAAATGGGACAGATTATTGGTGAGGGCATTACCTTTGATGACGTACTGCTGGTACCGTCTTATTCTCAGGTAGTCCCCAATCAGGTGGATTTGACCACATGGCTGACAAAGAAGATCAAGCTGAACATTCCTATGATGAGCGCAGGAATGGATACTGTTACCGAGCATCGTATGGCCATCGCCATGGCAAGACAGGGTGGTATCGGTATCATTCACAAGAATATGTCTATCGAGGCACAGGCAGAAGAGGTAGATAAGGTAAAGCGTTCCGAGAATGGTGTCATCACCGATCCGTTTTCTCTGTCTCCCGAACATACGCTGGCAGACGCAGATGCATTGATGGCGAAGTTCCGTATCTCCGGCGTGCCTATCACCGAGGGCAGAAAATTAGTCGGCATCATCACCAACCGTGATCTGAAGTTCGAGACCGACTTCACCAAGAAGATCAAAGAGTCCATGACCAGCGAAGGCTTGATCACCGCTCCTGAAGGCATCACGCTGGAAGAGGCGAAGAAGATCCTGGCCAAGGCAAGAAAAGAGAAGCTGCCTATCGTTGATAAGGATTTCAACTTAAAGGGTCTGATCACCATCAAAGATATTGAGAAGACTATCAAATATCCTCTGGCAGCCAAGGATTCCCAAGGCAGACTGCTCTGTGGTGCCGGTGTTGGTATCACTGCTAACGTACTGGATCGTGTGGCAGCTCTGGTTGCAGCCAAGGTTGATGTCATCGTACTGGATTCCGCCCATGGTCATTCCCAGAACGTATTAAACTGTCTGAAGATGATCAAAGAAAAATATCCCGATCTGCAGGTGATCGCAGGTAACGTGGCTACCGGCGACGCAACCCGTGCTCTGATCGAGGCAGGTGCAGATGCTGTTAAGGTAGGTATCGGACCAGGTTCCATCTGTACCACCCGCGTGGTTGCAGGTATCGGCGTACCTCAGGTATCCGCTATCATGGATTGCTATAACGTGGCAAAAGAATACGGTATTCCTATCATCGCTGATGGTGGTATCAAGTATTCCGGAGATATTACCAAGGCTATCGCAGCCGGCGGTAACGTATGCATGATGGGTTCCATGTTCGCAGGATGCGAGGAGAGCCCGGGAGAATACGAACTGTTCCAGGGCAGAAAATACAAAGTATACCGTGGCATGGGCTCCATCGCAGCCATGGAGAACGGCAGTAAGGATCGTTATTTCCAGGAAAATGCGAAGAAACTGGTTCCGGAAGGTGTCGAAGGACGTGTGGCTTACAAGGGCAGCGTAGAAGACACTGTATTCCAGCTGCTGGGCGGTCTCCGCTCCGGTATGGGCTACTGTGGTGCACAGGATATCGAGACTCTGAAAGAGACCGGCAGATTCGTGAAGATCTCTGCTGCATCCCTGAAAGAGAGCCATCCTCATGATATCCATATCACAAAGGAAGCTCCGAACTACAGCGTGGATGATAAATAAGTTGTGAGTAAATAAAAAACTATTGCCAGTAGAAGACTTCTATGCTAAGCTGAATGCAAAGCATAGAAGTTTTCTATTTCTACAGATATCTTATAAAGTTCTGAATAGCAAGTCAGAAAGTCCATGCTTTTATTCCGATTTACAACATTCTAAAATAACAGCGGATTTCTGACCGTGGTGATTCAGTACTTTGTGTGGAACACAGGTATGTCTGATTCTGCTGTTATAACAAACACAGGAAGGATGAAATACAAAGTATTTGCAATAATTGACAAAAAGAATTGAATTTTTCAAGCAATTTAACAAATATAGCAAAAAATGTAAAATAAATATCTTGTATCAATTTCCTGTTACATGGTAAAATATATATATTCGGGTGTCGAGGAAGGGCAGATCTCCCGAATATTTAAAAGAGAAACAGGGGAGCAAAAAAGTGGCTGAAATTTCATTTCGAGAATTGATCGATCCCAGACGTCTGCAACATCTGCAGAATGAATTCTGCAAGGTGACGGGCGTGGCGGCTGTCTGCCTGGACAGCGAGAACCAGGTGTTGACGGAGCTGTATGTGGACAAGGCATGGAAGAGACCGGATGGGGAAGATCCGATCAGTGCGGAGTATCGCAGAAAAGCGGCGCAGGCTTTAGACAGAGTACAGGCAGGTTCGCTGGAGGAACAGGTAGTGGAAGAGCTGCCGGACGGCGGGCATGTAGCGGCAGTGGCTGTCAGTGTGGAAAATCATACGATTTTGTACTGGCAGGTATATGATTTGAACAAAATTGATACGATTTCTTTTTACCAGATTCTGGATCTGCTCAGGGATACCAGTGCGGATATTTACAGAGACCGTATTTCCTGTTTCAGTGCGGAGGCAGAGAGCAGGAGAAGCAGATATGCGGAAGAAGAAATGAGCCGTAATCTCTATACTATTGAAGCAACCACGGAGATCGTACAGCTCTTAGACAGCGATGAACAGATCGAACTTGTCATGAATAAGTGGCTGAAGATTCTGTCGGAGCATATTCAGGTGGATACAGCGGAAATTTTTCAGCTGCATTCCGATACGGACACTATGAATGTGGTCTGTGAATGGCTGGCACCCGGACAGCTCTCTTTCTTTGACAAGACCAGCGGCATTGCAGTGAATCCGCTTCTGCAAGTGGAAAAGCCTCTTGTGATCTCTTCAGACAGTCAGGAAAATACCGGTTCCGGAGAACTGGAAGCAATCGGGATGAAAGCAGTGATGATATTCCCTGTCCTGAAGCAGGAGAGCGGCAACATGCTATTGTCGTTGAATCATAGGAGTAAAGGGCATGTCTGGAGCATGGCGGAGATCAAATTCACGGCAGATGCAGTGAAAATCCTGCAAAGTATTCTGACCAGAAGAATCCAGAAAAAATCATTGGCCGGTTCTTATGCGGCGCTGGAGGAAATCCTGGACAATGTGGGCTGCGCCATTTACGTAACGGATCAGAATACCGGGCGGATGCTTTTTGCCAATCAGATTTTGAAAAATACCTTTGCCAAGGAACTGATGGATCATAATTTCGATGCACTGCTGCAGTCCAGTGTCCGTAAAGACAGATCCAAAGCCATCAGCGTGGTATATCATGCGGAGAAGGAGACCTGGTACGATCTGTTGTGCAAGGAGATTGCCTGGGTGGACGGTAAAAAGGCCAATCTGTACTCCCTGTATGACATTACAGATAAAAAACTGTATCAGCGCCGCATCGAGCAGCAGGCCTATACGGATTTCCTGACGGGACTTTATAACCGCATGTGCTGCGAACGGGATCTGGCGAGACAGATTGATCAGGCGAAGAAGACAGGCGGCGAAGGCGCTCTGCTGTATCTGGATCTGGATGACTTCAAGCATATCAACGACGGACTGGGACATCAGTACGGCGATGTGCTGTTGAAATCCATTTCCCATGCCTTGAAACGTATCAACGGCATCGAGAATACCTGTTACCGTATGGGCGGCGATGAATTTGTCATCGTCATTCCACCCGACTGCTATCCCCGGTTTGAAAATATTGTGGAAGATATTAAAAAAATCTTCAGCAAGCCCTGGTTTTTGAAGGATGCGGATTATTACTGTACCATGAGTATGGGCGTCGTTACCTTCCCCGATGCCGGGGACTCCGTGGCGGATCTGATCAAAAAAGCGGATATTGCCATGTATGAGGCGAAAAAGACCGGTAAAAACCGGGTGGCAACCTATCGTGAAGGTATCGATTCCGTATCCGGCAGACGTCTGGATATGGAGAAGAACATGCGTGATGCTACGGTAGAAGGCTACCGCGAATTTGAGGTGTATTATCAGCCTATCATTAATATCCAGGGTGGAAAGGATGTTTGTGCCGGTGCCGAGGCACTGATCCGCTGGAACAGTACAAAGCTGGGATTTATCTCACCGGCGGAATTCATCCCGTTGGCAGAGTATCTGGGACTGATCAACCCTATCGGCAACTATGTGCTGACGGAGGCCTGTACCCGCTGCAAGCGCTGGAACGAATCCGGCTATCCGAATTATAAGGTGAACGTCAACCTCTCCGTGGTTCAGCTCCTGCAGCCGGACATCGTGGAGACGGTGGAAAAGGCATTGCAGGACACCGGATTATCTCCGAAGAACCTGACACTGGAGGTGACAGAGAGCCTTGCCATCAATGATATGGAGCGCATGAAGGAGATACTGAACCGGATCAAATCCCTGGGCGTCTCACTGGCACTGGATGATTTCGGCACCGGTTACTCGTCCCTGAACCATATCCGGGAGATTCCCATTGATGTCATCAAGGTGGATCAGAGCTTCGTCAAGGATCTGGCGGAGGATGCCTACTCCCAGTCTTTTATCAAGATGGTGGCGGAGCTGGCGGAGACCATCGGGGTCAGCGTCTGCGTGGAAGGTATCGAGACCCCGGAGCAGTTCAGAGTATTGCAGGGCATGAAGGTCAAATACATTCAGGGATATTATTTTGACCGTCCGATGGAGAGGCATGCGTTCGAAGCGAAATATGTGAAGTAACAGTTCAGCCATAGAATGACAAAAGAGGCGTTGGGTGCTTGCACACAAAGAGCCGCTTTTGTCATTCTATGAGCGGAGCGCCCAAAACATAAATAAAAGATGAGCTGCAAAGCAGCGACGGCTGCGCAGCAGACGCTTTTATGAATGTTTTGGGGCAGAACTGTTACGGAAGCAACAAAATCATCAAAACCCCCTTGCCAAAGTAATGGGAACCATGCTACTATGATTACAGCTACACGACTGGCGGAACGCAGCCTGCTGCAGTGGAGATACCCACAGGGAGTGTAGAATAGTGAAAGCCGACCGCCTGGGCACCGTCTATTTCTGGTGCTTAGGCGGTTTTTTGCAACTATTCAGAGTCCGTAACCTAAAACCGCACCGAAAATGCGATTTTACGAATGAGGTTCTGAATAGTTACGCGATATATAGTAAACGGAGGAAAAACTATGTTACAACTGGAACAGGAACTGAAAAGCAATGCTTATCCCGGCAGAGGTATCGTGATCGGACGCTCTGCGAACGGTAAATATGCTGTAACTGCGTATTTTATCATGGGTAGAAGCGCCAACAGCCGCAATCGTGTGTTCGTGACAGAAGGAGAGGGTATCCGTACCCAGGCTTTCGACCCTTCCAAGCTGGAAGATCCCAGTCTGATCATCTATGCACCGGTACGTGTCCTTGGCAACAAGACCATCGTGACCAACGGTGACCAGACAGATACTATCTACGAGGGAATGGACAAACAGCTGACCTTTGAGCAGTCCCTGCGCAGCAGAGAATTCGAGCCGGACGGCCCTAACTATACACCGAGAATTTCCGGTATCATGCATATTGAGGATGGTAAGTACAATTACGCCATGTCCATTTTGAAGAGTGACAACGGCAACCCCGATTCCTGCCTGCGTTTCACTTATGCTTATGAGAATCCCCTTCCCGGAGAGGGACGTTTCATTCATACTTATATGCACGATGGAAATCCTCTGCCCAGCTTCCAGGGAGAACCCAAATTAGTCGAGATCCCCGATGATATGGATGCTTTTACCGACATGCTGTGGAACAGCTTAAATGAGGACAACAAAGTCTCCCTGTTTGTACGTTTCATTGATATCGAGACCGGCAAATACGAGACTAAGATTATCAACAAGAATGTGTAACTATTCAGAACCGTTGAATATTGGAAAATGGTAACTATTCAGAGTCATGTAAAGATTATCAAATGAGCGTCGAATGCTTGCATTCGTAAGAGCAATTGATAATCTTTATAGGGCGAAGTAACCACATGAGCAAATAACATGCAAGCATGTTATTCAGAAAAGCCTTGCAGAGGCGGTTTTGCGAATGAGGTTCTGAATAGTGGATATCGTAGAAGAGGAGAAAAATAAGATGAACGAGATTCAGTTAAAATACGGATGTAACCCGAACCAGAAGCCTTCCAGGATCTTCATGGAAGACGGCAGTGATCTGCCTGTTACCGTGCTGAACGGCAAGCCCGGATATATCAACTTCCTGGATGCTTTCAACGGCTGGCAGCTGGTAAAGGAACTGAAGGAGGCAACCGGACTTCCTGCAGCCACTTCCTTCAAGCATGTATCTCCTGCCGGTGCCGCAGTGGGACTTCCTTTAAGTGATACGCTGGCGAAGATCTACTGGGTGGATGATCTGGGAGAGCTGTCTCCTCTGGCGTGTGCTTATGCAAGAGCACGTGGTGCGGACAGAATGTCCTCCTTCGGTGACTTCATCGCATTATCCGATGTCTGCGACGCAGATACCGCCCGCCTGATCAAGAGAGAGGTATCCGACGGTGTCATCGCTCCCGGTTATACCGATGAGGCACTGGAACTGTTAAAGCAGAAGAAAAAAGGCGCCTACAACATCATCCAGATCGATCCTTCCTACCAGCCTGCTCCCATCGAGCACAAGCAGGTATATGGCATCACCTTTGAGCAGGGCCGTAACGAACTGGACATCAACGGCGATCTGTTGTCCAATATCGTGACCGTGAACAAGGAGATTCCGGAGAGTGCCCTGATCGATATGAAGATCGCACTGATCACCTTAAAATATACCCAGTCCAATTCCGTATGCTATGTCAAGGACGGCCAGGCTATCGGTATCGGTGCAGGACAGCAGTCCCGTATCCACTGCACCAGACTGGCAGGCAGCAAGGCGGACAACTGGTTCCTGCGTCAGTCTCCCCAGGTACTGGGCCTGCAGTTCGTAGACAGCTTAGGCAGAGCCAACCGTGACAATGCCATTGATGTCTACATGGGCGATGAGTACATGGATGTGCTGGCAGACGGCACCTGGGAAGGTATCTTCAAGGTAAAGCCCCCTGTATTTACCAGAGAGGAAAAGAGAGCATGGCTGGATCAAATGCAGGATGTGACTCTGGGAAGCGATGCGTTCTTCCCCTTCTCCGATAATATCGAGAGAGCTCATAAGAGTGGCGTAAAATACATCGCACAGCCCGGCGGATCCGTGCGTGATGCAGATGTTATTGCATGCTGCGACAAATATGATATGGTGATGGCATTTACAGGTATCCGCCTGTTCCACCACTAAAACAGAGATCTACAGGCAGGGCTGCATTCGAAAGACCTGCCTGTGTTTTATTTTCTGATAGAATTTATTCGGGTAACGATCCGGGGGCCCCCCGGTAAAGCTGCCGGAAGCATTACAACGAGGAAGACGAGGAAAGCGTAGTTATGGACAGACGAGGGGATGCAAAAAGCAGAGAAATGATGCTGGATGAATTATTGGGATATGACCATGTGACGATCCAGTGCCACGACAATCCGGATGCGGATGCCATAGCCTCCGGCTATGGACTGTATTGTTTTTTCCGGGATCAGGGAAAAGATGTAAGACTGCTGTATGCCGGAAAAAACAGAGTGAGAAAGGCTAACCTGACGCTGATGGTGGAGAAGCTTGAAATTCCGCTGAAATATCTGGCGCATCCCTGGGAGGAGCCGGTGGACGGACTTCTGATCACAGTGGACTGTCAGTACGGCGCAGGCAATGTGACAAAGCTGCCGGCAGAGGAAATTGCCGTCATAGACCATCATCCGCTGGAAGTCATCTGTACCGAGCGGATGCGGCTGCAGCCTGATATGGGAAGCTGTGCGACGCTGGTGTGGACAATGCTTCAGGAAATGCATTATCCCGTGGAAAAAAACAGAAATCTGGGAACTGCCCTGTATTATGGTCTGTACATGGATACGAACCAGTTTTCCGAGCTGTCGAATCCGGTGGACATGGATATGCGAGAGAGCCTGAATTTTGATAAAAATCAGATCACTCTGTTCCGCAATTCCAATATTTCCCTGAAAGAGCTGGAGATTGCCGGTGTGGCGATGCTGCGTTGTAATTACAATGATGATTACCAGTTTGCCGTGATCCATTCCCAACCCTGTGATCCTAATGTCTTAGGCCTGATCAGTGATTTCCTCCTGCAGGTGGCGGGAGTCAATACCTGTGTTGTGTACAATGAGGACAGCGGCGGATACAAATATTCCGTCAGAAGCTGTATCCGGGAAGTCAATGCCAGTGAATTGTCGGATTATCTTTCCGAGGGCATCGGTTCCGGCGGCGGACATTACGAGAAGGCCGGCGGCTATATCAGCATGAAACTGTATGAGAAAAAATATCCGACCCTGCATTCCGAGGCCTATTTCAATAACCGTATGACACAGTACTTCGATACTTTCCGGATCTTCTATGCCAAAGACCGGGAATTCCCGGTAAGCGAGGGTGTGCGATATCAGAGAAAGAAAGAACTCCTTGCCTGTGTGAGAGCCTCTGATCTGGCGGAACTGGGCAGCGTGGTGTCTGTCCGTACCCAGAAGGGCACCATGGATATCGATACCAGGCAGAATATCTGCTATACACTGGAGCAGAACGGCGAAATGCACCGGATCGGTGGAGAACGGTTCCACCGGATCCTGGAGCTGTCCGAGGCACTGATGCCGGAGGATTATTGCCGGAATATCGCTTATATCCCCAGAGTCAAGGATGGAAACGACGGCAGTAACCATCTGATCACGGAATATGTCCATATGTGCATGCCGAAGGATACATTCTGTATTTATGCGAAAAAGCTGGAACAGGGGGTAAAAGTATTCCCGGTGTGGGATGAAGATGGCTACATGACCGGAAGAGCCGGAGACTATCTGGCAGCCAGTGAGGATGATCTGCATAACATTTTTATAGAGACAGAGCAGAATTTGCTGAATTATTTTGAAGAGAAGGGTTTATAAAAGTTTGCCTGTGTGGTAAGATAAAGGATACGAAAACAGTATTAAGCAAACGAAAGGCAAGGATATTACCATGAGCGAGATCGAAAAGGAAATCGTAGATTCCGCAGAAGTAAAGGAATCGAAGAATTTTATAGAGCAGATCATTGAGAAAGATCTGGCGGAGGGCGTATACGACACCGTACACACCCGTTTCCCTCCGGAACCCAACGGATATCTTCATATCGGACATGCCAAGAGTATTCTGTTAAATTACGGCCTGTCTCAGAAATACAACGGCAAATTCAATCTGCGTTTTGACGACACTAATCCCACCAAGGAGAAGGCAGAGTTCGTAGAGTCCATCAAGGCAGATGTAAAGTGGTTGGGAGCAGACTGGGAGGACAGACTCTTTTTTGCATCCAACTATTTCGACCAGATGTATGAAGCAGCCGTAAAACTGATCAAAAAAGGCAAGGCTTATGTCTCTGACTTAAGTGCAGAGCAGATCCGTGAATACAGAGGCAGCCTGACTGAGCCCGGTAAGGAAGATCCCGGCAGCACCAGAAGCGTAGAAGAGAATCTGGCACTGTTCGAGGATATGAAGGCCGGAAAGTACGAGGACGGCTCCAAGGTACTGCGTGCCCGCATCGATATGGCATCACCGAATATCAATATGCGTGATCCCGTTATCTACCGTGTGGCACATATGTCTCACCAGAATACCGGAGACAAGTGGTGCATCTATCCGATGTATGATTTTGCCCATCCCATCGAGGATGCCATTGAGGGCGTGACCCACTCTATCTGTACTTTGGAGTTCGAGGATCACAGACCCTTATATGACTGGGTGGTAAGAGAACTGGAATACCCTCATCCTCCCAAGCAGATCGAGTTTGCAAAGCTGTACCTGACCAATGTGGTGACCGGTAAGCGTTATATCAAGAAGCTGGTAGAGCAGGGTATTGTAGATGGTTGGGATGATCCCAGACTGGTATCCATCGCAGCACTGCGCAGAAGAGGATTCACACCGGAGTCCATCAAGAAGTTCGTAGAACTGTGCGGTATCTCCAAAGCACAGTCTTCCGCTGATTATGCAATGCTGGAGTATTGTATCCGTGAAGATCTGAAGGCAAAGGCTCCCCGCATGATGGCAATCCTGGATCCCGTGAAGCTGGTAATTGACAACTATCCCGAAGGACAGACAGAGATGCTGCCCGTAGCCAACAATCCGGAGAATGAGGAGCTGGGAAACCGTGAGGTTCCTTTCGGTAAGGAGTTATATATCGAGAGAGACGACTTCATGGAAGAGCCTCCCAAGAAATATTTCCGTATGTTCCCCGGCAACGAAGTGCGTCTGATGAACGCTTATTTCGTAAAGTGCACCGGCTGTGTCAAGGATGAAAACGGCAAGGTCGTGGAAGTGCATTGTACTTACGATCCTGAGAGCCGCGGTGGTAACAGCCCGGACGGCCGGAAGGTAAAGGGAACGATCCATTGGGTAAGTGCAGAGCAGTCTGTAAAAGCACAGGTGCGTCTGTATGAGAATATCATTGACGAGGAGAAGGGTGTTTATAACGAGGACGGAAGTCTGAACCTGAACCCTGATTCTCTGACCACACTGACAGAGTGCCGTCTGGAGCCCGGTTTTGCCAAGGCACAGGCATACGACCGTTTCCAGTTCGTAAGACAGGGATTTTTCTGCGTGGACTACAAGGACACCAAGCCCGGAGAGCTGGTATTTAACCGGATTGTATCGCTGAAGAGCTCTTATGTACTGCCCAAGTAAAATGTAACTATTCAGAACCATGCAAAACTGCGTTCTGCGAATGCTTGCATTCAGACAGATAAGCAGTTTTATATGGCGAAGTAACCACATGAGCAAAAGTAAAGCCTCGCAGAGGCGATTTTGCGAATGGAGTTCTGAATAGTTACGTAAAAAGAATGATAACCGGTGAGGGGAATCCGAACATTTTAATTCGTATTGCCAGAGGGAATGGACAGTACAAAAGAAAAGGAGAGACATATGTCAGATAAATTATTCGGGCTGGCCGGTCTGGGTCTGAACAACCTGGAGAACATGGATATTTACGGACAGGATAAAAAGGAAGAAAAGGCAGCAGCTGAGGCTCCTAAAGTAGAAGAAAAGGATCTGATCTTTGACAAGACATTCACCTGTCCTGTCTGTGGAGAGGACTTCCCTGCGAAGATCATGAAGACCGGAAAAGCAAGACTGTTGGGAACGGATCAGGATCTCCGTGCAAAATACGAAGGTATTGATGCAGTAAAATATGATGTGATCCTGTGTCCCCATTGCGGATATGCGGCACTGAACAGATATTTCAACAGCATTACCAAAGTGTATGCCAAGCTGATCAAAGAAAACATCAGCAGTAAAGTACAGCTGCATACCTACGATGACGATATCTATACCTATGAAGAGGCAATTGAGCGTTATAAGCTGTGTCTGGCCAATGCCGTGGTAAAGCGTGCCCATGCCAGTGAAAAGGCTTATATCTGCTTAAAGAGCGGATGGCTCATGAGAGGGTATCAGGAGTATCTGGAAGAATCCGGAGACACGGATATGGCGAAGCTCCGTGAAGTAAAGACCATGGAGGAGGCATATCTGAAGAATGCTTACACCGGTTTTACGGAGGCGCTGCAGACCGAAGGCTTCCCCATGTGCGGCATGGACGAGATCACGGTGGAATTCCTCATTGCGGTACTGGCTGCCAGATTCCAGAAATATGATGTGGCCAGCCGTATGGTGGCTTCGATCCTGACTTCTCCCTCTGCCAATGCCCGTACCAAGGACAAGGCAAGAGAGTTGAAAGACCAGATTCTGGAAGAGTTAAAGAACCAGAAAAAGTAGGAAGATAACATGTATGATATGACGATCCGGCTGCGTACAGACAGTGATAAATGTCTGTACCAGCAGATATATGAGCATATACGACAGGAAATCAGGGAAGGGAAGCTTCTGGCAGGAGAGAGGCTTCCCTCCACGCGTTCTCTGGCAGAATACCTGCAGGTGGCGAGAAGCACTGTGGACTATGCCTATGATCAGCTGCTGAGCGAAGGCTATATCGAATCCCGCCCTTATAAGGGATATTATGTCTGTCGCCTTGAGGGAATTTTTGCCATGGACCCCCGGGAAGAGAACGGGTCAGAGACAGATACTTCCGGAGAAAAGGCTGTCCCGGAAGAAGGATGCATTGATTTTTCTCCGTACGGCATTGATATGAACGGCTTCCCCGCAGGCGTGTGGAAGCGGATCACGAAAAATATTCTGAATGACAACAACAGTGACCTGTTTGCCCAGGGGGAACCTCAGGGAGATTATGATCTGCGGCTGACCATCAGCCGGTATCTGCATTCTTCCCGTGGCGTGAACTGTCGTCCGGAGCAGATCATCGTGGGAGCCGGAAATGATTATTTGCTGCTGTTATTGGAGAAAATACTGGGCAGACATGTGGGTATTGCCATGGAGAATCCCACGTATAAGAGGGCGTACCGTATTTTTAAGTCCTTTGCCTACCGGATCCATACGGTAGATATGGATGAGAAGGGAATGCGGGCGGACAGGCTTTCGACACTGCCTGTCCGAGCAGCCTATGTGATGCCTTCCCACCAGTATCCCACCGGTGCGGTCATGACCATCGGCAGGAGAGCGGAGCTGCTCCGCTGGGCAGAAAAGGAGCCGGACCGCTATCTGATCGAGGACGATTACGACAGTGAATTCCGGTATCGCGGAAAGCCCATTCCTTCCCTGCAGTCTTCTGACGAGAAGGGAAAGGTGATCTATATCGGTACGTTTTCCAAGGCTATCGCACCGGCCATCCGTGTCAGCTATATGGTATTACCGGAGACACTCCTGGAAGTGTATCGCAGGGATTGCTTTTTTTATTCCTGCACAGTATCCCGAATCGATCAGCGGATACTGAATGAATTTATCCGGGACGGATATTTCGAGCGGCATCTGAATAAAATGCGGATGCGCTACCGGGCTAAACATGACCTGCTGCTTGCCGGACTGGAGCCGTTTAAGAAGCAGTTTGTGATCTCCGGGGAGGATGCGGGGCTGCATCTTCTGTTGACGGCAAAAGGGGATGTTACGGAACAGGAACTGCTGGAGAGAGCAGCAGCGGAGAAAGTGAAAGTCTACGGGATGTCGGAGAATATGGTGGAAGTCACAATGCGGAAAGCTACCGTGCTGTTGGGCTTTGGAAGTATGGATGAAGCGGAAATGCAGGAAGGTCTCAGACACCTGCAAAAAGCATGGCTCTGAGACCTTCCAAATGTGACCTGAAAAAAGAAGCTTCCTTAATCTTCCTTAGGCATAGGAGGCTCTTCATTCTCAGGATCCTCTTCATCGAAGAACTCTTCTACGTCAGCAGCCGTTTCGGTGTCCTCTTCGCCCAGATCTGCTGTGTGACTGGAGAGAGGGGTAAAGCCGGAAGCTTCAGAAGCATCAGGGGATGTCTCTTCGGAAGCGGATGTTTCGGGAGCTTTCGGGGAGACGGGTTCCTGTGCGGAAGCATTCAGAGGAACATAATTGCGGGAGAATTCGGTACTCTCGTCCAGATCCTCGTGAAAATCATCGTAATCATCATCAGCGTCGGAAGATTCCTTCAGCTGTGAATCTTTCTGTTGCATATAGTAGTAAGCAGCTGCGGCTGCGGTACCTACTGCTGCGGTGAACAGCAGAAATCTGCCAAATTTTTTAGCCATTGGGTTGCTCCTTCCATGTGATAGTGTATGTAACTACTGTAATATTTATACATGCTGATATCATAATAAACCTTATTGAGGAAAATGAAAAGGGATATGTTGCAATATGAATGAGAAATTTTTTGATTTAAAAAAGGAAAAACAGGACAGGATGATCAATGCTGCGCTTAAAGTATTTGCCCTGCACGGCTATCAGCATGCCGGTACGGACGACATTGTACGGGAGGCAGCCATCAGCAAGGGACTGCTGTTTCACTATTTCGGAAGCAAGCTGGGCGTATATGAGTTTGTATATGATTATAGTGTGCGATATCTGCTGCTGGAACTTTCCACAACGGTAGATGCAAAGGAAACAGACCTGTTTACCCTGATGCAGCAGGTGGAGTGCGGAAAAATGCGTGCCATGTGTGGATATCCTTATTTGCAGCAATTCCTGAACCGGGCGCAGATGGAGGATGTCAGTGAGGCGCTGTTGGCAGTGGAGGAGAGGAAAAGACAGCTGGAAGAGACTTTTGATACCATCTATGCCAGAGCGGATCTGCAAAGCTACACATCCCCGGAGGATGTCGTAAAATTACGCAAAATGCTGGAGCTGACAATCAAAGGATTATTAAATGAGAAGGTTCTGGAGGGTGCCCTGCAACCGGAAATGTTCTATGAGGAGGTGCTTACGTATCTTGAACTGGGGAGGAGAATCCTGAGTTAGTTCACTTGAAAGTTATGCGAGGCTCATTGCGGATGACAGCTGAAAAATAGAGTAGAGAGACCGGAGTGGGCACTTGCACACAAG
>ULXU01013345.1_pt1 | contig 16292 bp, 17 predicted proteins | sample 1961521 | NCBI WGS metagenome assembly ULXU01 (sample SAMEA4835845, study PRJEB28245) | human gut metagenome | biome: gut microbiome; material: fecal sample | place: Denmark | collected 2008
AACTCCGTACTTCCTGACTCCACAACTTCTGATGAAACCTCTGAAGACCTGATGCGTACTTTAGATGATCTGATGGTCAAAGGCTATGAACCGCATCTTACGTTTGAGCGGGATTTTGTAGCAGAGGGCATGGAACTTCTAAACAGATATTAATTATTAGAAAAGCAGGCATGATTTATGGAAAAACAATTACCACAGCCCGGTTGGAGATACCGGCATTTTAAAGGCGGACTTTACCAGATTGTCACACTCGCGCTGAACACGGAAACAGGCGAGGATATGGTAGTCTATCAGGCACTTTATGATGATTTTAAGGTCTACGTCAGACCACTTTCGATGTTTCTGAGCGAGACAGATTTTGTAAAATATCCGGACAGTACACAGCCGATGCGTTTTGAGCGGATAGATGCGGAGGATGACCGGAACGTTCCAAAGCCTTTGGAAACCACCTCTTGTGAACCTTCCTTTGAAGAAACTACAGAAGAGCTTCCGGATGGCATTTCTCCAAAACTGATAGCTTTCTTAGATGCAGATTCTGACGAAGAACGTTATACTATTTTAAATGAAATGGAAGACATTGTAGATGACCACATGATTGATACGATGGCGGTTGTATCGGACCTTGTCATTGAAGACGGTCCGATCAGTCAGCGTTTTCAGGAACTAAAACGCTGCATCCGCACCAGAATCCAATATGAATCAAAAAGATTCCCACGTCACATTTCCTGACATGGGAATCTTTTTTTATTCTTTTGCGATATGTCTCCGGCTCAAAGAACTGTTCTGGTATTGACCAGAAAATGTCACATCCTCACCGAACCACTCCGGTGCCTCAAATGCTTCCGCCTCTTCTTTTGTCGGGAACTCCACTTCTGCAAGCTGCAAAGATGCTAATTCTCCTTCAAAAATATCCAGTTCGATCATATAGTTCTGATAGGGCATCTTATAGCGTTTCTTTGTGATGAGAACACCGTCTGCCTTTGGCTTTAGATGTTCATATGCCTCTTTGGTCAGTGGCAGATTGTACTCCTCTCGTACTAACAGACCTTTTCCTTTATAGGTCAGTGTATAGGTGTCATCAGAACGTCGGATACGCACCACCGGCTCTATACACAGATAACCCTGTTCTAACTGCCGACATTCATATTGTTTTAAATCTTCCGGCAGTTTTTTTACTAAAAACTTTCGCTCAATTTCTAATGCTTCCATTTTTATTTCCTACAGATATCAATATAAGATTTTACTACTTCCACCAGCTTTTCGTAACTCATGGAGGTTGTGTTCAGGCAGAAATCATAGTTTCTGGCATCGTTCCACTCTTTGCCCGTATAGTATCTGTAATACTCTGCACGATATTTGTCGGTCTTTTCGATTTTTTTGATAATCTCTTTTTCCGGCTCACTGGAAATCTCCTGTACACGTCTGATACAGTCTTCGCGCGGTGCATAGAAAAACAGACTGATGACATGGTCAAATTCTTTCAGTACATAATCCGCACATCTTCCTATAATAACGCAGGACTCTTCTTCTGCAAGCTGTCTGATGACCTTTGCCTGATAGTTAAAGAGGTTGTCATCGGATACAAACTCACCGCTTTCCGGTGGAATGATTTCCCCCCGGTATGTTTTTTTGACGATTCTGAAAAGCGGAGATTTTTTTAATTTTTCATCCACCTCGCCAAATAAAGCTTCATTGATTCCGCTCTCATCAGATGCCATACGGATCAGCTCTCTGTCATAGTAGTTGATCCCCAACTCTTTTGCGAGAAGTTTTCCTAACGTTCTTCCGCCACTTCCGTAACTTCTTGCAATTGTAATTACCGTATTGCCCATACAAACACCTACTCTCCTAAATATGCTTTTTTAATGGATTCATCATTCAAAAGATCTTTTGCATCTCCCTCAAGTACGATCTTTCCTGTCTCAAGTACATATGCACGATCTGCAATGGAAAGTGCTTTTTTCGCATTCTGCTCTACCAGTAAGACAGTCGTACCTTCTGCTGAAATCTCTTTGATGATGTTAAAAATCTCTTCTACAAAAATCGGTGACAATCCCATGGACGGTTCATCCATCAACACAATTCTCGGTTTACTCATTAACGCACGTCCCATGGCAAGCATCTGCTGCTCACCACCGGAAAGAGTTCCTGCTAACTGGTTCTTTCTTTCCTCCAAACGTGGGAAGCTCTTGTATACCCGCTTTAAACTCTCTTCGATCTCGGTCTTATCTTTTCTGGTATAAGCTCCGAGTTTTAAGTTCTCTAACACGGACAACTGTGCAAATACACGTCTTCCTTCCGGAACGTGTGCCATTCCCATAGATACGATCTTATGTCCCGGAATCTTTGTAAGCTCCGTTCCTTCAAACTGAATGCTTCCTGCCTGTGCATTCAGCATTCCCGTAATGGTCTGCAATGTTGTGGTCTTTCCGGCTCCGTTTGCTCCGATCAGTGCAATGACTTCCCCCTCTTCTACATGGAAGGAAATTCCCTTGATCGCCTGAATCACTCCATAATATACTTCTAAATCTTTTACTTCAAGCATTGACATTTCAAATTTCCTCCTATTCTCCCAGATATGCCTTGATAACTTCCGGGTTATTCAGTACATCACTGGTTTTTCCCTGTGCAAGCACCTGTCCGAAGTTGAGTACCGTCAGTTCCTCACAGATACCGGAAACCAGCTTCATGTCATGTTCAATCAAAAGCACGGTCATGTCGAATTTATCTCTTACAAAACGGATGGTCTCCATCAGTTCCTTTGTTTCATTCGGGTTCATTCCGGCTGCCGGCTCATCTAACAATAATAATTTCGGGTCTGTTGCTAATGCTCTTGCAATCTCTAATTTTCGCTGTTTTCCATAAGGCAGATTAGAGGCAAGGATATCTGCTTCATCCTGAAGGTCGAACACCTCTAACAGCTCCATTGCCTTTTCATTCATTATTTTTTCCGTCTTACGATAGGACGGCAAACGCAGGATTCCGCTGAGTGTGGAATAAGTATGCTCATTGTGAAGTCCGATCTTCACATTATCAATTACACTCTGCTGATGGAACAGACGGATATTCTGGAATGTTCTTGCGATTCCATGTTTGTTGATATCGATCGTCTTTTTACCTGTAATATTTTCTCCATCTAGGAAAATACTTCCATCAGTTGGTTTGTATACACCGGTCAGCATATTGAATACCGTGGTCTTGCCGGCACCGTTTGGTCCGATCAGACCATACAACTGACCTTTTTCTATTTTCAGATTAAAATCATCTACTGCCCGAAGTCCTCCAAAGGAGATTCCAAGACTTTTTACTTCTAATAATGCCATCTTATGCTTCCTCCTTTGTCTTTTTTAATTTGCTCTTCATGCGTTCTCTGAACACTCTTGCTCCAGGTGCCCAGTTAAAAAGCATCATTGCGATCAACAGAACAGAGTAGATCAACATACGGTAATCGCTCAGTCCTCTCAATAACTCCGGTAATAAGGTTAAGATCACTGCTGCAATGATAGAACCTCTGATATTTCCGATTCCTCCAAGTACTACAAATACCAGGATCATAATGGACATATTGTATCCGAAGTTTGCCGGAAGCGCCGTCAGTGTTGACAGGTTATGTGCATAGAGCACACCGCCGGCTCCTGCAATGGCTGCTGAAATCGTAAAGCTCATCAGTTTAAATTTGGTTACATTGATTCCAACGGATTCTGCTGCAATACGGTTATCACGGATTGCCATGATCGCACGTCCGCTTCTGGAATTTACCAGATTGTATACAACGATCAAAGAGAGAATGATCAAGATCACACCGATGGTAAATGTGGACTGGTGTGGTGTTCCGGTAATTCCTTTTGCACCATTAACGATCAGTTCACCGTCTGTATCCATGTTTAATGCTGTTGCATCCTTAATGGAAAAATGAAATCCTTTTGAATCACGTCCTACATAAAGTACGTTCATAACGTTTTTAATAATTTCACCAAACGCCAGTGTTACGATTGCTAAATAGTCACCACGCAGACGCAACACCGGAATTCCGATCAGGAATCCGAAAAATGCCGCAAACACGATTCCGATCAATAATGCAATGATAAAACGAACGGTCGGGTTCATGGATGAATCCTCCATACATTTTGTGAAAAATGCACTGGAAAATGCTCCGACACACATAAATCCTGCATGACCCAGACTCAATTCTCCTAAGTAGCCGACACAGAGATTCAATCCGATCGCTACGATAGAATAGGTACAAAGCGGTACTAACATTCCCTGCATCAGACTGGACATGGAACCGCTCATAACCATTGCCTGAATGATCAGATAGACAATTACTACCATTGCATATGTAATAAATGCATCTTTTGAAGATTTCTTCATTGTCTTAAAATTCATTTTACTTTTCATCCTGCCCACCTACACTTTCTCATTTACTGTCTTACCTAAAATACCGGTAGGTTTTACAAGCAGAACAATAATCAATACTGCAAACACGATCGCATCGGAAAGCTGGGAAGATACATAGGCTCTTCCAAGGATTTCAATGACACCTAACAGGATTCCTCCGATAAATGCTCCCGGGATGGAACCGATTCCTCCAAATACTGCTGCGGTAAATGCTTTGATACCAGGCATTGCTCCGGTGTACGGAGTCAGGGTCGGGTATGCGGAGCAGAGCAGTACACCTGCAATGGCTGCTAAACCGGAACCGATCGCAAATGTTAAAGAAATTGTTCCATTGACATTTACTCCCATCAACTGTGCTGCATCTTTATCCTCTGATACGGCTAACATTGCCTGACCTGCTTTGGATTTTTTGATAAAAAGCATCAATGCGATCATAATAATGATGCAGGCTGCAACTGCTACAACTGTTACTCCTGAAATTACCAGACTTCCACCGGCTAATTTCAGTGCCGGAAGTGATACTACAGAAGTAAAGGATTTTGTATCTGCACCGAATATCAGCAACGCGATATTCTGAAGCAGATAGCTGACACCGATTGCTGTGATCAGAACCGCTAACGGTGTTGCTTTTCGCAACGGTTTATATGCGATCTTCTCAATCACGACACCTAATACCGTACAGATTGCTGTCGCTGCGATCACGCTCGGCAATGCCGGCATTCCCATACCACTCATCATGGTAAATACTACATAACATCCAATCATGATGACATCACCATGGGCAAAGTTCAACATTTTTGCAATTCCATACACCATCGTATAACCAAGTGCGATAATTGCATAAATACTGCCCAAACTGATGCCGTTAATCAAATACGATATAAAACTCATATGGACACCTCTTGCTTTCTTATTTTTTTCTTGCGTTTTCCATAACTAACTCTTTGATAAAAGTAATGATACAAAGCAGACGGTTCTATCTTGTATCATTACTTTTATGTGGTAACGTCTTATTATAACACAGTCTTTTCAGAAAAAGCAACAAAGGGGGTGCCTTACGGCATCCCCCACCATTGGTCTTTTTTGAAATCTGGAATTTACATTCCTACATATTCACCGTTCTCAATTACGACTGCTTTTGGATCTTTGTTTACTTCACCGCTGTCAGACCATGACATCTTATCACCTGTTAAACCATCGATGGTAACTTTTGTCATTGCACTCTTTAATGCATCTCCCATATCGGTTACGCTCATATCAGGTGTTACTTTTGCTTCTTCCATAGCTGCTTTGATCGCATAGATTGCATCGTAAGCGTCTGCTGCGAACTGGTTTGGTACTTCGTCATATTTGTCTTTGTACTCTTTTACGAATTTCTTTGTTAAATCATCTGTTGCATCTGCTGCGAATGGTGTTAAGAGCATTACGCCTTCAGCAAGTTTTGTATCAAAGTTCTTAACTGCTAACAGTCCGTCTAAACCATCACATCCGAAGAATTTCGGCTGATAACCCATCTGATCTGCCTGAGTTAAAATGATAGATGCTTCTGTGTAGTAGATCGGAAGGAATACTAATTCTGCTCCTCCGTCCTGAGCTTTCTTTAACTGTGTGGAGAAGTCTGTCTTAGAATCTGCTGTAAATGCTTCTTCTGCTACTACCTCAAGTCCCTGATTCTTTGCTTCTTCAATGAATTTTGCTTCAATACCTGATGAATATACATCAGAACTGTTGTAGATGACTGCAACTTTCTTTGCCAGTTTGTTCTCACCGATATACTGTGCAGATTTTGTTCCTTGGTTCGGGTCTGTAAAGCATACCTGGAATACATTATCACCGGCAATAACATCTGTAGAAGATGCGGATGGTGTAACCTCAAACATGTTATCCTGTGCTGTCTTATCTGCTACTGCAACACATGGTGTTGTTGTAACAGTTCCCATAAGTACCTGCATACCCCAGTCTTTTAAGGTATTGTATGCATTAACGGATTTCTCTGCATCACTCTGGTCATCCTGGAAGTTGAACTCGATCTGCTTTCCATTGACACCGCCTGCTTTATTAATCTCATCAACAGCGATCTGTGCTCCGTTCATAACTGCTGTTCCGTAAATTGCTGCATCACCGGTAGTAGGTCCGATACCTCCGATATAGAATTTGTCTGCATCTTTCTTCGCTTCTTTAGAACCGCATCCGGCAAAACATCCAACTGCCATAGCGAGTACCAAAAAGATACTTACTGCCTTTTTCATAATAAATTCCTCCTTGTTCTCTTGACATTTCTTAACAAGAATCTTATGCCATCTAAACGATTCTGTCAATACACTTTTTCACGAAAATTCAAGGAAATTCGTGCAATTTTCCGCATTTTTTCACAGTCCATAACCCTTTGATATGGTACCCATAACCCATGTTTATATTTGTTTTATATTTGACTAATTTTAATCCCCACCTTATCTCCCTGAATCACCAAACCAAAGACGAAATCCTTTTTAATAAACAACCGAGCGTCCACAATAATACTAATACCCCCTTCACACTGTAAATAAATTGCCCAAATGAATATGGAAGATTTCCTTTTGTGCAATGGAGATGAAACTCAAGAAATCGTGAAGCCCACTGGCGAACACGATTTCTGCATTCAGAGGTTCATCGGAATGTCCTGCACAGGGAAACCTGAAATATTCATTTGGGCAATTCCCCACAATGATTCAGCTATTCTTCCAACACCCTATCCCATACAAAAAGGACTTCGGGAATTCTCCCAAAGTCCTTTTCCTTATCGTCACACGACTACTATTATTTCTTTGTTGTGTACATGAAGTACTTCATACCAAAGAGGTTTGCATAATCGCCGGATACGTTAGATTTTTCCATGTACATATCGTTGTATTCATAAAGTGGTACAACTGCCCATGTATCCATTAACATATCCTCTGCCTGATGCATCAGATCAATACGTTTATCAGAATCTGTCTCTACACGGATCTGTTTGATCAGCTCATCATATTTATCCCAGTTCTGTGGAGCCCAGGATTTTACATCTTTACCAAACTGTGGGTCATTGTTTCCGGAATCTGTTGTAAAGATCTCAAGCATGTTGATCGGATCATCATAGTCTAATAACCAACCTTCACGGGCAACGTCATATTTACCCTGTTTACGATCCTCTAAGAATACGTTCCAGTCCTCAGAAGAAATCTTCATGTCGATACCGATTACTGCTAAATCCTGCTGGATTGCCTCAGCGATCTTCTGATGGCTGTCCATTGTATTCAGGATGTAGTTTACTGTAAGTGCAGGAGAAATCTTGTAAGATCCGTCTCCATTGTCTTTAAATGTATATCCGCAGTCCTCTAAAAGTTTGATTGCTTCTTTTGCGTTGTCTGCGCCTGTCTTCTCTGCATCGAAATATCCGTCTTTCTTGAATTTTCCGCCGTTTCCGTCAGCTACAAGTGCCGGGATGAAAGAGTTAGCCAGTTTCTGATCTGTCTGAGCTACAGTCTCAACGATGTATTTACGATCGATCATAAGGCTCATTGCTTCACGCATCTTAGCTGCCTGCTCCGGAGTCTTGTCTTTGAACATTTCGCTGTTTACGTTGAATGCTACATAGTATGTTCCAAGAGTATCGATTACATGGAACTCATCGCTCTCTTTTGCTTTTGCGATCTCATCAGTAGGAACTTCATCGATGAAATCTAAGTCACCGCTGTTGTATGCAGCATATACTGCTGTCATATCATCACTTAACATGAAGTGAAGCTCTTTCATGGTTACATTCTCAGCATCGTAGTAGTTATCATTTTTAACATATACCATGCTCTCGTTGTGGCTCCATTTGTCTAAGGTGTATGCACCGTTGCAGACAAATCCTGCTTCCTGAGCCCAAGCTCCAGGATTAGAACCATCTTTGTCAGCAGCCTCTACAGATGCCTGTGGTACCGGCATGAATGTAGGGAATGCACATAAATCCAAGAAGTATGCACATGGACTTGCAAGCTGTACGGTTAATGTATAATCGTCATCAGCTGTAACCTTTAATGTACCATCATCATTTTTGTCAATTACATCGAACAGATAAGAATAATCTGATGCTGTTGCTTCTGCTGCTGCACGATTCCAGCTATATGCGAAATCTTTTGCTGTCAGCTCGCTTCCGTCACTCCATTTAGACTCGATCAGCTTAAATGTATAAGTTGTCTTGTCTTCGGAAATCTCCGGCTCACCGTCAGATAATGCCGGTACTAATTTTCCGTCTTTGTCATAGGTATAAAGACCTACGAAAGAGTTCACTGCTAAACATCCGCCATCTACAGAACTGTTTAATGCCGGGTCAAGGTACGCTGGTTCAGAAGCTAAGTTGATGTTTAACACATCTGTGTTTGTGCTCTTTTTAGACTCTGAATCAGATTTCTTGGCTGCATCCTTTTTGTCGCCGCCGCCACATGCTACGAGGCTGACTGCCATGGCTGCCACCAATAAGGTAGAAATAAGTCTTTTCTTCATTTCTAATTTTTCCCTCCTGTTTTCTTTTTATGTTTCACTCCACTGTGGAGATAGAAACCCTGCTCAGATTATTTATTCCAGCATGCTACAAAATGCTCTCCGCCTCGGTCTGTTAACGGTGGCATCTCCTTTGCACACTGCTCTGTTGCATACGCACATCTGGTACGGAACGGACATCCGCTTGGCATATTCAACGGACTTGGAACGTCACCCTCTAATACGATACGATGGCTTTTTCTTGCAGTTTCCGGATCCGGAATCGGAACTGCGGAAAGCAGGCTCAGTGTATACGGATGGATCGGATGGTTATTCAGCTCATCGGAAGGAGCGATCTCCATCATTTTTCCAAGATACATTACTGCAATTCTATCAGAAATATGCTGAACAATCAACAAGTCATGTGCAATAAACAGGTATGCCATGCCAAATTTTTTCTGTAAATCTTCAAACATGTTGACAACCTGTGCCTGAATGGATACATCCAATGCAGATACCGGCTCATCACAGACGATAAATTTCGGTCTTACTGCTAATGCTCTTGCGATTCCGATACGCTGCCTCTGTCCACCGGAAAACTCATGTGCATAACGTGTTGCATGTTCTGCATTCAATCCTACATATCCCATCAATTCCAAAATTCTGTCTCTTCGCTCTGCACGGCTGCTATACAGTTTATGTACATCCAGCGGTTCTCCGATAATGTCCTCTACGGTCATTCGCGGATTCAGGGAAGAATATGGGTCCTGAAATACCATCTGCATTTTCTTTCGGTATGGAAGCATATCTACATCAATGCTCTTATTTTTTACCGGATTTCCATTTGCATCAACAATGATCTTTCCTTCTTCATCGTACTGCTCTCCGCTGTCGAACAGAACATCTCCATCAAAAACGATACGTCCTGCTGTCGGCTGATACAGACGGAGCAGTGTACGTCCTACTGTGGTTTTTCCACATCCTGACTCACCGACTAATCCAAGAGTCTCTCCCGGCTTGATGGCAAATGAAATATCATCCACTGCCTTTAACGGAATGGTGTGAAATCCTTTACGCACCGGAAAATACTGTTTTAAGTGGCTGACTTCCAGCAGATTCTTTTCCTCACTCATTCTTATTTTCCTCCTGTGCTTCATACATTTTCTTTACATTCATCCAGCAGCTCGCCAAATGTGTGTCACTCATGCGAATCTCCTGTGGTACTTCATCTAAACAGATCTTCATTGCTGCCTCACAACGCGGGCAGAATGCACAGCCTTTCGGCATATTTAAAAGGTTGATCGGCGTACCGCCAATCGGAACCAATCGTTCATTCATGTTGTCTTTTCTCGGAATGGAACGTAACAGTCCCTTGGTGTACTCATGACATGGACGATAGAAAATATCATCTGCCGTTCCACGTTCACAGACACGACCACCATACATAACGATGATCTCATCACACATACTTGCGATGACACCGAGGTCATGTGTTACCATGATGATCGCCATTCCAAGTTTTTTCTGTAAATCCTGCATCAGTTCTAATATCTGTGCCTGAATGGTTACGTCAAGTGCTGTGGTCGGTTCATCTGCGATCAGAATATCCGGCTCACAGGCTAATGCCATTGCGATCATCACACGCTGACGCATACCACCGGATAACTCATGCGGATATTGTTTCATACGGCTTTCCGGCTCATTCACTCCTACGAGTGTGAGCATTTCGATCGCTCTTTCTTTTGCTTCTTTTTTATTTTTATCCGTATGAAGCAGAATTGCCTCACACAACTGATTTCCTACAGTAAATACAGGGTTCAGACTGGTCATCGGGTCCTGGAAAATAATAGAACACTTAGAACCGCGGAAATTATGCAGTTCTCTTTCACTCCACTTTGTAATATCCTCACCCTTATATTTCACGGAACCTTCCGTAATCTCTCCTGTCTCTGCTAAAATCTGCATGATAGAATATGCGGTTACGGATTTTCCTGAACCGGACTCTCCAACGATTCCTAACGTCTTTCCTGCTTCTAAGGTCATGGACAATCCGTTTACGGCATTGACATCTCCTGACTCTGTATGGAAACATGTATGGAGATTTTCGACTTCCAGCACATAATCTGTATTCTTTACTTCTTCGCTCATCTCTGCATCTCCTTACTTTAATTTTGAATCAAACGCATCTCTTAATCCATCACCTAAAAGGTTAAATGCCAGTACGATCAGACAGATCGTGACTGCCGGGATAACCAGTTTGGACGGATAGGACTGCATTCCTGCTCTGGCTGTATTTGCAAGACTTCCTAACGATGTCAGCGGAGCTGCAACACCCAGTCCTAAGAAACTCAGATAACTCTCTGTAAAGATTGCAGATGGGATCTGAAGTGCCGTTGTAATAATGATAACAGACAGACAGTTCGGAATGATATGTCTGCTTAAGATTTTACTTCCTTTTGTTCCGATACATCTTGCTGCTAATACATACTCACTGCTTTTTATGGAAAGCACCTGTCCTCTGACAAGACGTGCCATACCTACCCAGTAGAGCAGTCCGAATACGATAAATATGGAGATCATATTCGTTCCCAGTTTTGAAAGTGCCGTACCTTCAATTGCCGGTGCCAGCGTTACGTTCAATACAACGGAAAGTAAGATGATCATCAACATATCCGGCAGGGAATAGATGACATCGACGATACGCATCATTACCATATCGACTTTTCCACCACAGTATCCTGCGATCGCACCATATAGCAGTCCGATGATCAATACCATGATCGATGCTACCAGACCTACTGCAAGGCTGACTCTTGTTCCGTAAATAACACGGATAAAGTAATCACGGCACAGACTGTCTGTACCAAAGATATGCGGGAATAATTTTTCACCGGTTTCTTCCATATACTGGAGTTCTCTTGGGGAGTATTCCATCATACCAAGATTCTTCGCACTCTTATCACGGACACCGTTTACCGTTATGATCTGATCATAGCTGTAAGGCACAATGTGTGGTGCTATGATAATAATTAACAATATTAAGATCAGCACTACCAGACTTCCCATTGCCAACGGGTTCTTTTTTAAACGTCTGATACCATCTTTAAAGAATGTTGTGGATTCACTCATAACATCCTGTTGCTTTTTTTCCTCTTCCGTAGCCGCTCTGAAATAGGAACTGTCAAATTTTGATAAATCGACCTGAGCGGACAACAGACTCTTTTTCGGACTTCCATTTTCGTTCTGCATAAATCTCTATCCTCTCTTATTCAAATGTGATACGCGGGTCGATAATCTTATAAGCAATATCCGTAAGCAGGTTTGCAATTACCATGAGAACCGCTAAGAAAATTGTCGTTGCCATGATCATCGTATAGTCACGGTTTGTAATACTTGTTACAAACGCTGTTCCAAGACCACCGATGGTAAAGATATTCTCTACTACCATGGAACCTACTAAGATATAGGCTACCATTGGTCCTACATATGTAACGACCGGGATCAATGCATTACGAAGTGCATGTTTGAAGATCACTCTTCTTGTACTTACACCTTTCGCTCTTGCTGTACGCACATAATCCTGATTCAATGCATCTAACATACTTGTTTTTGTCAATCTTGTGATATATGCCATTGGATAAAGGCTCAACGCTATGACAGGCAGCACATAATTTGGATCACTGGATGACCAGACCGGAACCCATTCTAATTGTAAACAGAATACTAACAGCAGCAGAGTTGCCAGTACGAAGGACGGCATTGCCGTTGCCAGTGTCGTAAAGAAAATAATGACACGGTCGGGCCATTTATTTCGGTTCAGCGCCGCAACACTTCCTAACACAATTCCCACGATGATTGCGACAATCGCTGCCATACCTCCTAATTTTGCTGATATCTGGAACTTTGCCCACATATCTGTCCAGATGTCACGTCCGCTCTTTAAGCTTACGCCCCAGTCACCATGCATCAGATTTTTCAGATACATACCGAACTGAACATATACCGGTTTGTCCAGATTGTAACGTTCTTCTAAAGTTTTTTGAACTGCCGGGCTTAATGCTTTTTCCGTATTGAACGGTCCACCCGGTATCAGGTTCATCGCAAAAAACGTAATCGCACTGATTACGAATATCGTCACGACGGCAAGAAACACTCGTTTGACAATATATTCTTTCATTGGTTTCACTCCTTGTTTCCAGATTATATTTTATATGAGCATTTCCTCTCACTTTTGTACGACAGGATTTTTATTTCCTGACAGGTATGTACTTTTCCATTTTACTATGGCAAAGTGTTATCCTGAAATAAAAAAAGGGCGAGATTTTTCCCGCTTCATCGCACCCCAAAATATAATCTATTTTTTAACTCATAGCTTTGTTGTATTTTATCATTTTGACCGCCAGTTTGTCAATAAATTTGGGCATATTCCATAAAATTCATATTCATGCATGATTTTTGGTTTTTTATACATAAAGAGGGCTTCCTGAAATACTTCAGGAAACCCTCTTTTGTCATCATTGAATACGGGCAACAGGACTTGAACCTGCACGGTCTCCCACTAGAACCTAAATCTAGCGCGTCTGCCAATTCCGCCATGCCCGCTTAACATATCCGTTTTCCTATTCTAATGGATTCTGAACGCCTTGTCAATTCTTTTCGTAATTCTAAACCAACTCTAAACTTCCTTAAAAGTTTCTTATAACTGCTGCAAGGCAGTTGAAAAATGTCAGAAAATGCCATACACTAGGAACGTCAATATGTATTTTATGGGGGAACAATCAATGAACGTATTAATGTTATTAAAAAATAAATCCGAAGTCGCTTTTGTCTATGACACCAACACGCTCCGTCAGGGTATTGAAAAAATGCATGCCCACGGTTATTCTGCCATTCCGGTGCTTTCTAAGGATGGCAGCTATGTCGGAAGTGTCAGTGAAGGCGATTTTCTCTGGCATATCTTAGAATACCGCAACAACGACTTACGGGTACAGGAAAATTATCAGGTCAGCGACATTCTACGCAAGGACTTTAACCCTGCCGTTAAAATCGATGTTTCCATGGATGAGTTATTAGAGCGCTCCATGAACCAGAACTTTATCCCTGTCGTGGATGACCGTAACTTTTTTATCGGCATTGTAACCAGACAGGATATCATCCGAAGCATTTTAAAGGAACTTTAATCCTCCTTTTTTAACTCCATTCTTTTATACCGGAAAGTTCCCCATGGTTTGATGCTGTCATGTTCACAGACCACCTGATAGCCTGCTTTTTCATAACACTTCACGGCTCTTTGATTAAATAGGCGAACTTCCAGATAGACAAGGCTTTCCGGATACTGTTTTTTTACATAATCCGTAATGGTTTTTACAAAGTCTGCCCCTTTGCCCTGACCGCACTCTTCCGGCCGCATTCCCAGTCCTATCTCAACCTCGCCGTTTTCATCCTGATGCATCTTAAAATAGCCTGTCAGTTCTCCTGCTTTATTTAGCACTCCGCGGTACTCCTGCCCGCGTACTTTCGCATCCGCGATCTCCCAGTGATTTCTGATCGCCATTTCCCAGGAAGAATAACTGTACACGGAATATTCTCCTTCATATTTCCAACCGCAGATGTCTTTTGCATATACTTCTTTTAATGGTACGATCCGATACAGACCACTGTTTTCCAGACTCCGGATGACACGCGCCGGATTTCCCACTGCGACCACATTCGATGGAATATCTTTCGTCACGATACTTCCCGCACCGATTACTACATTATCTCCGATCGTAACGCCCGGCAGGACCGTAACGCCTGCACCAAACCACACACTGTTGCCCACCTGAATCGGTCTGGCTGTCTCCAGTCCGCGGTTACGCTCTGTTTCATCCAACGGATGCTCTGCCGTTGCAAAGCAGCAATTTGGTCCTACAAATACATTGTCACCGAATGTTACTTTTGCACAATCTAAAATGACACAGTTGTGATTGCTGTAGAAATTTTTTCCAATTTCAATATTATATCCGTAATCGCACCAGAACGGTGTGGTAATATAAAAGCCCTCTCCCGCCTTTGCAAAAAGTGACACAAAGATCTCACTCTGCTCTTTGATCTTAGAAGGCGGAAGCTGGTTCGCTGCAAAGCACAGATCCTTGCACTTTAACCGGTCCTCTTTTAAATCTTCATCCAAAACGGCTTCATAGACCATGCCTGCTAACATTTTTTCTTTTTCTGTCATAGCTGCTCTCCTGTCTTTGTTTTGGATGCATTTTACCATATTATCGATTCAAATTCTATAGAGGTTTTCTTCCTAACATCGGAAAAACCGAAGTTTTCCATCTTCCGTAAAAACTGCCACTCCGCTGAAGCTGAAAGGTAATGAATCCAAGCACAAACATCAGTGCGATCAGAAAATAGGCACCGATGCAGACAGAGATCAGTTTTTCCGATTCATATTTCCGTGCTGATTTTCCAAACAGGATGGAACACGGAAATGCAACCACCTGTGTCAAGAGCAGCGCGAGCAGCATACTGCTGTCGCTGATGCCCACATCTTTTCCATATGCGGTTGAATTTGCTGCGGAGATTCCACTTGCCGTTGCCATATTTTTAAAATAAATCGGTATGATCGTGGATACCAGCATCACAAATGCTGAATTACCCACATCATATAATACCCATTGTTTTTCTAATTTTGTCATTTTCTCTTTTTCCATCGTATACTCCTAATCCACGCCAAAGGTACACTGATATACCTCATCACACGGTCCCTTATCCCGATATTCACAGATCAACTGTACTGCTAACGGAATTGCATCCTGATACAGCCTGCTGCACCTCCTGCTTTGTTACTTCCGGGAAAAATTCCGCAATGACACCGGCACAGGTTGCATCTGTCGGGATATGGTTTGTCAGATGCGAAGTGATGGGATTGTGTCCGTGTTTTTCCAATAGCATCCGGTCGAATTCTACTTCGATCTCCGCATGCGTCACTCCGCTCTTTTGCATCTTTTCCTCAATATATCCATGACAGCTGTGGTCTAACGCAAAGTGACAGATAAATCCATACAGATAGGCAAATCCGCCACGGTTCGCCGGCAGCTCCTTTCCCTTCTTCCATGCCTGTTCAAAGAATTCTGCCGCCGGTCTGGCATGTAAAGCGGACCATATGCTTTGATCTCTTTTTGTATCTCTTTTGGCAACTGTTTGTAAACTGCTTTTCCAAAGCAATCATGTGCATAAGTAGATGGCACGTTTCTTTCTCTCTTTCCTCATTTTCTTTTCACATCTCAGTATAGTATGCCCGAAAAAACGTTACTATCATGCTTTGAAAAAACTCGGTAAAATAAATGTAAAAAGACTTACCACAAAACTGTAGTAAGTCCATGTTACTGAGGCATCGGGGATTCGAACCCCGGACAACTTGATTAAAA
>ULXU01038042.1_pt1 | contig 16218 bp, 9 predicted proteins | sample 1961521 | NCBI WGS metagenome assembly ULXU01 (sample SAMEA4835845, study PRJEB28245) | human gut metagenome | biome: gut microbiome; material: fecal sample | place: Denmark | collected 2008
ATCTGCGCTATATTATCTACAGGTGTGGATGTTTTACCGCGACGGGGTGCCGTCGGCGGGTATGTGTCGGAAGAAGTGTCTGCGGGAAGTTTCTTTTCCCTCATTTCTCTGTATCTTCAGGCGTATCTTATCCTCATCTGTTTATTTTAACGGGCTTTGGTTCTAACTGTTGTGAGGTGATACCATGATGAAGAATTCAATATTGTTTTTCTCTTTGTTTGCGGGAATGTTCTTATTTCCTCCGAACGGTGTGGCCTCATACAAGTCAACACACACAAGCACACCCAAACCAGAGCCCGCCTTCCAATTTGAACAAACAGACAAGGCCTATAAGACGGCGGCGGTGTGTTTTCTCGGGGTTGGCGACTGCGACAACGAAATCTCCTACGGCAAAGGCGGCGACGGCGAAGACTATACCGTTGACACCGCCGCGCAATGCAAAAACGAAGGCTTTATCTTAAACAACTGCAATTCCGTTCAGGTACCCGAAGGCTATTGTCCCTATAACAAATCCTACGTTACGCGCTGCAAATGCGCCTCGAACCTCGTAACCTGCCCCGCCGGACAGGTCGGCGTCGGCGAGAGCTGCGGCGGAAAATACGCTTCATGCAAATGCGATCCGGCGCTCAAGACTTGTTCTTCCAAAGAAGTTGGACAAGGCGCTTCCTGCGGCGGCAAGTATCAATCCTGTGCCTGCAAGAGTGAATATGCTTACAATACCTCCAACTGTACGTCACCGCGTTCGCCGACCGGAGACAGCTGCGGCGGCAAATATACGCAGTGTACCTGCCCGGCGGGCGTATCTGCGGGAGCGTACGGTTGTGAAGAATACTATCCGGCGCCCTGCAACACGGTCTGCAAGAAGGCTTATGCGGACAACTGCCGCAACCGCACGGCGGTTTCAACCCCGTACGGCTGCGTCGCGTATTTTGCGGATTGTTCCAGCAAGTGCCAGACGGCTTATACCGACAACTGCCGCAACCGTGAATCGGTTCCGGCTAACTACGGCTGCCAGACCTACTGGTCAGATTGTTCCACCAAGTGTCAGGTGGCTCACGCGGATAACTGTCAGAATAGAACTGCGGTTGCTTGCACATATGGCTGCGCTTCGTATTTCAGCGACTGTTCGTCAAAGTGTCAAAGCTGCTATACCGACAACTGTCGCAACAGAACAGCGGTCAGCACCCCTTATGGGTGCCAGCAGTATTATGCGGATTGCGGTTCAAAGTGTCAGGTAGCCTACAGCGACAACTGCCATAGCCGAACTGACGTTTCGCACCCATACGGCTGCTCCAAATGGTGGTCGGATTGTCCGAGCAAATGTCAGACCGCAACTGGTAATCCGGATTGTGATGCGACTTCACTGTCATGTTCGTACGGTTGCGCGAGTACCAACAGTTGCGGCAAGTGTATTTCGTGCAAAGCAAACCCGGATTGTAGTGTAACTTCCAAGAGTTGTGAACATGGCTGCGCAACGACCAACTCCTGTGGTAAATGTACGGGATGTAAAGGCAACCCGGATTGTGATAAAACACCGGTGTCTTGCTCGTGGGGATGCGCGAGTACCAACAGTTGCGGCGTTTGTACCGGCTGCAAAACCAATCCGGACTGCGATGTGTCTTCTTTGAGTTGCCCCTATGGCTGCAAAGCGACCAACTCTTGCAGCAAGTGTACCAGTTGTTATGCAGACAACTGCCGCAACAGAACGGCGGCCAGTTGCTCTTACGGTTGTCAGTCGTATTTTAGTGATTGTTCGTCTAAGTGCCAGACCTGCAAAGCAAATCCCTGTGATAGTGTTACTGCTGTTTCGGTTCCTGCTAACGCCAGCTGCACGGCATATTTTTCAACCTGTCCTTCAAAGTGTTCCTCCTGGGCCTGCAATTCCGGTTACACCCAGTCCGGAAGTCTTTGCACAAAACCCCTCAGCGACCTCTGTCCGGTAGGCTACAGCAAATCTGACGGCTGCAGTTGCTCCTATGGATTTAAAGCTACCAGAACAGCTGCGGGCAGTATTTGTACTAAATGCTGCAGTGCTTCGGAAAATACAACCGGTTACAGTTGTATGAAGTGTGCCACTGACTTTTGACGGTACGTTAGAACGCTAACTAAATAAGCGTAAAAAAATCCCGGTGGAATTATCCGGGATTTTTTATACCTGTCAGACAAGCGGCGGCAAAATCACTTTTTCCGGCTTTCGCTTACAAAAATCTCAATATCATCCAGGGCGGCTTTGGGCGAAACCTCCAGATTGATAACCTTTTGATCCTGCGTGCGGCAATGTCTGGTCTTGACGTCATAAAAGCAGAAAGGCGTCGTAAAACCTTCGCTGTAGCTCATCGTATCGTCGATATGAATATTGATGCCGTTTTCGTCGCAATAAGCCGCCTTGGCACAATTCCAAAGCTTATCCGGCACCTTAAACTCGCCGTTCTCATAAAAAGTGACACAGCCGCGGGCATCGTAATAATCGACAATGGCAAAAATATCCGTATATTTTATGCCCCATTGCCGCAAAAACTTTTCAATCGTAGCCTTCGGACCGCCACTGATAACATGAATTTCATATCCGCGGCGCAGCGCTTCGTTGGCAAAAACCTTGAAATATTCGGGATTATCGGTAATAACCCCATGGAAATCGAGACCGATTTTCAGCTTATCTGCGTTTGTCATTGCCGCCTCCGAACAAGTTGGAGAACAGGTCTTTCAGCGAGCTTGGGCTTAAAGCCGACAGCGGATTGATGCTGATTTTCGGATCGGATATGCTGCCGGTAATGGTATAATTGGCGGCAAAAACGGTTCCGTCCTTGCCGGCCAGCAAACTTCCGACCAACGGCAGTTTGCCGATGAAGGTATTGATGCTGTAAGCCGGCGCAATTACGCCTTTGACGTCAAGAACTTCGGTCGCGCGGTTATAGGCGCCGCTGCCGGTAATGCCCATAACATTGCCGAAAGCCTTGCCGTCATTGACAAAGAGCGTGCGGTTTTTGTATTCGAACGGCGCGTCAAAATGCGAAAAGGCCATACCTTCCCCGGTCAGCAGATTAACCATGCCGGTAAAAGAAGCCATCGTCAACAGCTTGGCTATAACCGGCGTGTTATAAATGCTGAAATCACGGATGGAAGCATGACCGATAAACTGTTTTTCCCTGGTTCGCCGCGCCTCGATTTTCAGGTTGCCACCGCGCATATTTTCATATATACGCAAAACTTTCAGCGTACTGCCGGCATTGTTGGAATCAATAGACAGGAAAAACTCGCCGTTCGGTTTCGGAACGTAATCCGCTTTAAGGCGCACATTGCGGCTGGTACCGTAATTGCCGACCAGATGCGCTTCGGAAACACCGGTCCCGTTGCGCAGCATTGCCGAACCGGCAAAGTTGGTTATCGGAACTTCGGGGTTGGTCCACAGACTGTTAACAGCAATATAGATATCCGTGTCGGTAACTTTTTCCAAATAGTCTTCATCATCGTCTTTCGCCTGTTTCTGCGTTTTGCGCAATGCGGCCTTGCGGCGCATAACCTCTTCGTCGCGAACAAAAAGCTCCGTCAGGTCATAACTGTTTCCGGAAATGTTAATCTTGACCTTTTTCTTCGGCTTATAGGCAATTTCGATTTTGGCCTTAGCCGAAGTTTTCGGTCCCTTTATGCTTGAAATGTCAACGACTTTCACTTCGCCGTCTTTGTCCAGCGTAATGCTTCCGTTCAGTTTAAAATCCGACTTAGAGAGGCTGAAACTCGGAATCGCCGTCAGCCGGTCGCCGGCAAAATTCAGCTTTGCCTTAATTGCCGCCTGTTGTTTCAGCGGCTTGCGGAAACCGAGGAAGGAATAATCAATCGTCGCGTCGGCCAGCGCGGCAATAACATCAATGTCAAGCCGGTCATTGTCATATTTGGTAATTTCGGCGTCAACATTCGCATAACCTTCAATATAAGGCGGATTCAGCACGCCAATGTCGATGCCCAGCTTTTTCTTGACGGCATCGTCAAACCGGAAAGAGATTTTGTATTTGCTCTTATAATCCTTGCTCAGGAAATTTTCGTCCCAGACCAAATGCAGCGGAATGCCGTCAAGCTGCGCGTCGCCGATAACCGACATGCCGTTGTTGTCGACAACCAGATTCAGGGTTTCGGCCCTGACGTCTTTTCCTTTGACGATGCCGGGAATGGAAACGTCCGTCAGCACCGATTTGACATTTACCCTGACTTCTTCCGGCTCCAAGTCGTTTTTCAACTCAAACTTCAATCCCAGCGAGGTTTCGGCCTCACCGTGAATCGCATCGGCGTCCATGCCCATTTCCGAAGTATAGCCAAGCGGCGGATTGTCTATCAGCTTCAGGGCGTCGGCAATGCTTGAGGTCGTTTCCAGATTAATGTCGGCAAAATTGTCATATTTATCCAAATCATAGAGAAGAACACTGCCGCCGGTCAGTATAACGCCGTCGGAAACGCCCTTGTCAACGTCGATTTTAATGCTGTCGCTGTTAAAATAGGCAGTGCCGTACATATTTCTAATATCCGGCATGCCTTTCAGATAATTGAGGTTCGAGTCGACAATGGTTCCCCTGCCGTCCAGATTGGAAAAGCGCAGGCCTTTGGCTCCGGCGTCATAATCAAAATCAAAACGGAACGACGCGTCGCGGATTTCGCCGCCGTAAATGCTGTCTTTGACCCAAAGCCAGGCGTCTTCGGCAATGTAACGCGGCCAGTATTTGTTCAAATCGTCAAAAGCCAGCTTTTCGACATAGGCAGAAGCCGAAATTTTTAAATCTCTCAGAGAATTTTCGAAAAAGAACTTTTTCATGCCGGTTATCTGCAGGCCGAGTTTCATCTTCTGGCCGCCGAGGTCAAAATCGGCGTCTTTGATGTTGACCTTGTCAACACCGCCGTCAATGTTACCTTCCAGCAGGAAAGACGAAACGTTGTAGCGGAAATCTTCATTGTCGGAAAACATGATATTTCCCTGCCCGCCCTCAAACTGGAAATCGATATTTTCCACGGCCGTATCCAGACTTTTGACAATATCGTCCTTGTTTCTGAGCACATCCTCAAAATCAATCAGCGCATCGACTTTTCCGCTTACGGGAAGATTAACGCCGTAAAGGTTTTCGCTGAACTGTTTTTCAAGAAACGTATCGACGACGTCGGCCGGAACCAGATCCGAAAAATAAAAACGCAGTGCCAGTTTGGCTGCGCCGGGACGATATTCCGCGTCAATGCCGACGGTGGAAATGCGGTCCTTGAGCTTAAGCAACGCGTTAAAATCCGTTTCGATATTGGTAAAATTGCGTTCAAAAGTATAATTCAGATCCGAAAACACCCATTTGCGGCCAAGATCGACCTCATGAAACTCAAGTTCGGCATTTTTGACGGAAATATCGTTGATATAGCTTTCCGGATAAGCACGGTCTTCCGAATTGAAACGTTCGACAAAATCCTCAAAGGCGTCGAAATAATACTCAAGTTTCTTCCGGTTGACCTCGTCCCGGTTATCCTTCCCGATGCCGTAAGTGGTAAACAGGTAGACCGACGGGGCGCTGATTTCGACCGAGCTCGGCGCAATAACGCCGCGCAGCAGCGCGCGGATACTGAAAGAAACGGAAGTTTTGGGCGCATTAATGATGAAAGTACCGTCATTTTTTTTGTAGACGACATTGTTGGCAATAATCTTAATCGGCTGAATGGAGCGGACCAGTTCCAAATTAACGGCGTCGACCGTTACCTGATATTCGGAATCGTCATGATTGAGAGCTTTGATGATATAGGGTTTCAAAAAAGGCACGGCGACAGGCCCCCGGTAAAGCTGCCAGATAAACAAAAGCAGCAGCACCAGAAAGACGACGCCGGTATAATCCATAATCTTGCGGGCTTTATATAACTTATTTGATACCTTTTTCATTTTTCTCCAGCCAGGACATCATGTCTTCGTAGTTGCGGAAACGGTATAAATCGTTATGCGTCCCATAGGGATAGATAATCATTTTTTTCGGTTCTTGAGCATGTTCGTACAAATTTTTTGCCAAAGCTATCGGAATCAGGGCATCGGCATTACCGCCCATAACCAGAAACGGGCTTTTAATCCGGCCGACCAGAGCCAGATTGTCATAAAGATGACCGCGCATCAGAAAAGACAGAGGCAGCGGCACCTTAACCTTATCGGCAACCACGTTGGGCAGCGTGTCAAAAGGGACCTCGACGGCCACCGCGGCAAACGGCTGTTCCGCCTGCAGACGGACGGCAGCGTTCAACGCCATATGCGATCCCAGAGACATGCCGTAAATAATGATGTTACGGTTTTGATAGCCGAGTTTATGCAAATGTTCAACGGCGGCAACGGCGTCGTCTTCAAGGTTTTGCTGGTTAATCCGACCGTCGAGACCTCCGAAACCGCGATATTCAGGCATAAAGGTTCCGTAGCCCTTTTGGGCAAAAGGCTGCATTTTATGATAAAAACTTTCGACATTATGGGCGTTTCCGTGCATGAAAACAACAATTTCGGAACGATTTGCCGCGGGTTTCGTATACCAGGCGAAAAGCGGCGTGCCGTCCGCCGACCGATATTCTTCGCGTTCGGCCAAATAACCGGACGAACGAGCCTCTTCAATGTCCGAAGGATGGGACGAAGGCGCATAGAACAGCAGCTGCGGCACAAAATATATCAGGCCGCACAAAAAGAGATAAAACGCGGCAACGGCACCAACGCCCCAAGTCAGCAGCCTTTTCACGCAGCACCAACCTTTCCGGCCAGAGCAGCCGACAAAAACAGGTCGATATCGCCGTCCAAAACGGCTTTGGTATCCGAAGTTTCGGCCTCGGTACGCAGATCTTTGACCATCTTATACGGCTGCAGGACATAGGAACGGATCTGATATCCCCAGCCATTGTCTCCCTGCGCGTCACGAATGCCCTGCGCTTCGTCTTCACGCTTTTTCAATTCAATCTCGTACAAACGGGCTTTAAGCATATTCCAGGCGCTTTCGCGGTTTTGGAACTGCGAACGCTGGCTCTGGCACTGCACGACAATGCCGGTGGGAATATGGGTTATGCGAACGGCTGAATCGGTTTTGTTAATGTGCTGGCCGCCGGCGCCCGAAGCGCGATAAGTGTCGACGCGGCAGTCGGCCTCATTGACGGCTATTTCGATCTTATCGTCAATTACCGGATACACGCCGACGGAAGCAAAGCTGGTATGGCGGCGTCCGGCGCTGTCGAACGGCGAAATGCGCACTAGCCGGTGCACGCCGGTTTCGGATTTCAACCAACCGTAAGCGTTGTGCCCGCTGATTTTAACGGTTGCCGATTTGAGACCGGCTACGTCGCCCTCGGTTTCTTCCACATATTCAACCTTGTACTTATGCGCCTCCGCCCAGCGGCTGTACATGCGGAGCAGCATCTCGGCCCAGTCCTGCGCTTCGGTGCCGCCGCTGCCGGCATGAACCTCCAGATAGGCGTCGTTGGCGTCGACTTCGCCGGAAAGCAGTGCCTCAAGCTCGCCGCGGCGCGCCTGCTGCTTCAGTTCCTCGAGCTGCTGCATAACCTCGGCGACAACCGTTTCGTCGCCCTCCTCTTCGGCCATTTCGGCCAAACCGGTCAGGTCGTTAAGAGCGGACTGCATTTCCTTAAAGTTTGTCAACGCCGTTTCAAGATTGTTTTTTTCAGACATCAGTTTCTGCGCTTTTTCGGCATCGTCCCAAAGCTTCGGATCCTCGGAAAGCGCGTTCAGCTCATCAAGCCTGAGAACTGCATTGTCGTAGTCAAAGAGACCTCCTCAGCAATTCCAACGATTGCTTGACGGCGTCTGCTGATTCAATAATTTCGGCTCTCATTTTCAATTTCTCCTAATATTCGGCGCCAAGCTGAAAATCGCTGTTTTCGGAAGCGTTTTCAAACAACGCGCCGCCCTCGCCGCCTTCATTTTCGTTTTCGGCTTCGGTATTGCTGCCGATAACGCGCTGGCGGCCCTTGTCAAAGTCAAAATCCGGCTTCAGGGCTTCGACGATTACCGATTTGTCGGTCGGAACCGCCGGTTTGCCGGTATCGTGATTGATACGGACAAGCCTGATGCCCTGCGGCATGCGGAACGGAATATCCGGCTGGCTGGCCAGCGCCTCTTTCATAAAGCCGTAGAATATCGGCAGAGCGGCGGCAGCGCCGGTTTCTCTGCGCCCCAGCGTGCGGGGTTCGTCAAACCCGACATAAACGCCGACGACCAAATCCGGCGAAAAGCCCATAAACCAGGCGTCCTTGTTCTGGTTCGACGTCCCCGTCTTGCCGGCGAGATGACGGCCGATGGAACGCAAGCGGGCACCGGTGCCCCGCTGGGCAACACCCTCCAGAATACTGGTCATCTGATAAGCCGACAGCGGGTCAACAATCTGTTCGCGGGCATCGGGCAGATGCGGAATCTCCTGATTTTCGAATTTGTCGGCATTGCAGTTTTCACAGCTGCGTTTATCCTGTTTCAGAATCGTTTTGCCGTCGCGGTTCTGAATGCGCTCGATAAAGTACGGTTCCACCTTTTTGCCGCCGTTGACAATAACCGCGTAAGCACTGGCCATGTCAATCAGGCGCGTATCGCCGGCACCGAGCGACATGGACAACAGTTTGGGCAGATTTTGATTAACGCCGATGCGTTTGGACATTTCGCAGATTTTATCCATGCCGACATCCTGCGCCAGACGAACCGTCATCAGATTGCGCGATTTTTCAATACCCTGACGCAGCGTCATCAGTCCGTAAAACTTTTTGGAATAGTTGACCGGCTTCCACTTCGGCAATCCCGCCCCCTGATCCAAAACAAACGGCGCGTCAAGAATCAAATCGGTCGGCGAATAGCCGTTTTCCAATGCGGTCAGATAAACAAACGGCTTGAAAGCCGAACCAGTCTGACGGCGCGCCTGCGTGGCACGGTTGAACTGCGACTTGCGGAAAGAATAACCGCCGACGACGGCCAGAACTTTGCCCGTATGCGGATCAAGGGCTATCAGCGCGCCTTCGACATTGGGCACCTGACGCAGTTCGTAAGAATTTTCCGGCAGTTTTTTGGCTTCGGCCGTTTTAGGGGAAACCTTTTCGGCAAAAACGACGTCACCGACATGCAAAACATCGGAAACGGCTTTCGGAGCGCCGCCGATGTCCTGAGTCTTGGGCAGGTTCCTGCGCGCCCAGCCCAGCAACGACAGCGGAATTTCGCCCTTTTCCTTTGTGGAGGTTTCAATCAGCGCCTTGTCCGGCTTAACTTCAAGAACGACCGCCTTTTCCCAGTTTTCGTCAGCGCCGCCCGGCATTTCAACCTTAGACAGAGCTTCTTCCCAGCCCTTTTCCAGAGAAATGTTGGCAACTGCGCCGCGCCAGCCGTGGCGGCGGTCATAGTTCATGATTTCGTCATGAAAAACCCGGGTGGCAATATTCTGAAGTTTCGGATCCAGCGTGGTACGAACAATCAGACCGCCTTCATAAAGCGCTTCTTCGCCAAAGTCGTCGTTTATCTCACGGCGGACTTCCTCGCTGAAATATTCGGCATTTTTCAAAAAACCGCCGCTGCGTTCAACGGTCGTCAACGGCTTTTCTTTGGCCGCGGCGGCCTCTTCCTCCGAAATATAGCCTTCTTCGGACATGCGGTCCAGCACCCAGTTGCGGCGACCGACAGCGGCCTCGTATTTGCGTTTCGGATGATAGTTGTTCGGACCTTTGGGCAGTGCCGCCAGATAGGCGATTTCTTCAATGTTCAGCTCATTGAGCGACTTGCCGAAGTAATTCAGCGCGGCGGCGGCCACGCCGTAAGAACGGTTGCCCAGATAAATTTCATTCAGATAAAGCTCAAGGATATGGTCTTTGCTGAACGCGTTCTCAATGCGGGTGGCAAGAATCGCTTCCTTAATCTTGCGGGTATAGGAAAGCTCGGAAGAAAGCAGCATGTTTTTGGCCACCTGCTGGGTAATGGTCGAAGCGCCGGCGGGACGCCTGCCGCTGCCGATGTTTTTGATGTTGCCGAGCAGCGCGCGGACAATGCCGACATAGTCAATGCCGCCGTGCGTATAGAAATTTTTGTCTTCGGCGGCGATGAAAGCGTTTTTAACCTGCTCGGGAATTTTGTCGACCGGAACGAAAAAACGTTTCTCGGCCGCATATTCCATCAGCAGCCGGCCGTCGCCGGCATAAAGCCGCGTGGTTACCGGCGGTTCATATTTTTCAAGCTGATGATAGTCGGGAAGTTCGCCGGCATATTTCCACAAGCTGCTGATAACGATAACAAAGCCGATTACCGCAAAGAAAAAGAACGTACTCAACAAAGAAGACAGTGTTTTAAACATCAAAAAGCACCCGAAAAATTATTTAATTTTTTACGTTAACTGCAATTTATTACAATTTGTTATAATATAACAGTAAAATTTTAGCGGATTGGATAAATTTATGCGCTGCCGCTAAAAAATCGACGCATGCTGCATATTATCAAAAAACTTGTTGACGGCGCGGGAGGTTGAAACGGCCAGTTTCTTGCGATAAGACTGCTGCTTCAGCAGCCGTTCTTCGGTACGGTTGGAGAGATAGCCCATTTCCAGCAGCGCGGACGGAATATCCGGCGCCTTTAACACGGCAAAGCCGGCAAAGCGGTGCGTATTGTCCACCAGCTGAACCGACTTGCGCATTTCCTGAACCATGAACGTCGCAAACTCGGAAGACCTGTTCATGCTTTCCCGCTGTGCCAGATTGATAAGAATATCCGACACTTCCTTGGAGTGTTCGACCAAATTAAGGCCGCCGATGACGTCCGCCTTGTTCTCGCGCTCGGCCAAAGCCGCGGCCTCTTTGTCGGAAGCGGTTTCCGACAGCGTATAAACCGACAACCCTTTGGCACTGCGGTTGACGGCGCTGTCCGCATGAATGGAAAGGAACAGGTCGGCCTTATGGCGCCGCGCTATGCGCACGCGTTCGCGCAACGGAATAAAGATGTCGGTGCTGCGGGTCAGATAAACCTTATACCCTTCTTTTTCGAGTATCTTTTTCAGCTCTTTACCCATGGCCAACGTGATATTTTTTTCATAAACGCCGGAATAGCCGATGGCTCCCGGATCCCGGCCGCCATGACCCGGGTCGAGGACAATGATTTTCTTAGAATCTTTCTTAGCCGACTTAACCGGACTGGAATGCGTTTTGGACGCTACTTTAACCGGCACGGAATCGCTGGAAAAAGCGTTGTCGGAACCGAGTTTCGAGGCAAACTCGCGTTCAGACGCCAACGCCACGTCAACGACGAAACGCCAGCCGAAAGTCGACTGCGGCGGCAACATAAACGCCTTTTTGATAATCGCCGGCTTTTTCAAATCGAAAACGATGCGGGTTCCGTCAGTGCCAACACTGCCCAAACGGGTTTTGTCAACCAGATTGTTTTTATCTTTGTAGTTTTCGAGCTTTGGACTGACGTTAATGTCAAACGTATCTATAACCAGACGCTTGGGACTGTTGAGAATAAAGGCCTTGTAATCAAAATTTTTATCAGCGTCGAGCACGATGCGGACACTGCCGACCCCCTGCCCGATACGCATGGAAGTAATGCCGGAAGCGGCATGCGCCGCCGGCAACCAGGCGAAAACCGCGAAAAGGAACAACAGGCCTGCAATAAGCCTGCTACTGAAAAAACCCGAAAATTTTCCCATCATCGTTCCCATATCTGATTCTCGATAAACTTTACTTCTACATATTACAGATTATAAGAAACACTTATTACCAATCTGTTAAAACGCCGGATAAAAAAACTTAACCTTCCGCATAAATTTGCTGTTGTGTTTTAAATCAAATCGTATATTCTAATGCGGAATTGCATGCATTTTCATCTGCCGGCTTTAAGTCTTCTTATAGAATTTCGGACTTATTTTCAAGACTTAATTTCTGACAGCGCCGTTTTTTCACAGCGAGGAACGTGCTTTGCATGCAAGGAAGAAGAAAAGATTTTTGCCGGACAAGGTCCGGGTTTCGGGCACAGACAATAAATAAGCAATAAAGATGTCCGAAACCGAAAGAGAGAGTTTATACATTTAAGGCTTCAAAATCAGTCGAAGCTTTATAAGACATATGAAGTTTTTATCCCCGGACAAATTCAGGGATAAAAATCTGGCTTAATTTAAATAGCTCCCTCAGCCTGCCGGCTGGCGAAATTTTCTGCAGGCGACCCGTTCTGCAGCTATAACGGAGTTTATATTTATGACCAAAAGAATGCTGATTGACGACACCCATCCCGAAGAAACCCGCGTCGTCATCGTTAACGGAAACAAAGTCGAAGACGTCGAATTCGAATCCAGCAGCCGCAAACAAATCAAAGGAAACATTTATCTGGCGAAAGTCATGAGAATCGAACCTTCGCTGCAGGCCGCGTTTGTGGATTACGGCGGAAACAAGCACGGCTTTCTGGCTTTCGGAGAAATTCATCCCGACTATTACAACATTTCCGATACCGAAATGGCCGAGGTCGACAAAGAGGTTGACGAAATCATCGAAGCCAAGAAGCAGGCGCTGAAAGAACGCGAGGAACAGCGCGAAAGACAGCGTGCCGAACGCGCCGAAAGACGCGCGCAGTATGAAGCCCGCAAGGCTCAAGAGGAGGCCGAAAAAGCAGCTGCAGAAGCAACGCAGGCGGTTTCCGGCGAAGACGCAGCGACGGAAACGTCAGAAACCCCAGCCTTCCAGCCTGAAGAGCAGTCAAAAGCAGTCCCCGAAACCAAGGCGGAAACCGAAGCGGCGTCCGCACCGGCCGGAGAAGAAAACGTCGCAGAGACAGCTGAGGAAGAAGGCAAAAAACCCCGTAAAAGAAGAATTCTGAAAAAACGTTATAAGAAAAAACTGGCTGAGGAACATCAGACCGAGACCGAAAAGGAAGGACTTAAGGTTCTGAGCGAATCTACCGGCACCGAAGAAGAAAGCGTCAGCGAAGAAATTTCGGAAACGGAAGGCGCCGAGACGGAGGAACCCGTCAAAGCCAGAAAGACGTCGGACGACATGAACGACGAAGAAGCCGTCGACGATGATGACGACGAAGATCAGGAATACGACTTCGAACTGCAGAGAAAGCTGCTGAAAGTAAGAAAACTGTTTCATCGCAGCAATATTCAGGACGTTATCAAAGAAGGGCAGATTCTGATTGTGCAGGTTGTTAAGGAAGAACGCGGCAACAAGGGCGCCGCGCTGACAACCTATCTGTCTCTGGCCGGACGTTACTGCGTGCTGATGCCCAACCGCATCAAGAGCGGCGGCGTATCGCGCAAAATTACCAATGCCGCCGACCGCAAACGACTGAAATCAATCGTTCGTGAACTGCCGCTGACCAGCGACATGTCGATGATTGTCCGCACCGCCGGCGAAGACAAGACCAAGGCCGACATCGTCCGCGACTACAATTATCTTATCCGCAGCTGGAACCAAATCCGCCTGGCAGCTCTGAGCAACAAGGCACCGGCACTGATTCATGAAGAGGGCAACCTGATTAAACGGGCGCTGCGCGACATGTACACCAAGGAAATTTCCGAAATAATCGTCGATGGCGACGAAGCCTATCAGATGGCTCGAGACTTCGTTAAAATCCTGTCGCCGCATAACCTGAAAAAAATCAAATCATGCAAGAAAAACGACATTCCGCTGTTTCAGCGTTTTCAGGTTGAAGGACAGCTCGACAAACTGCATGACTGCAACGTTCAGCTGGAATCGGGCGGCTATCTGGTCATCAATCCGACCGAAGCTCTGGTTTCCATCGACGTAAACTCCGGGCGCGCCACCAAGGAAAAAGACCTTGAGGAAACTGCGCTCAAAACCAATTTGGAGGCGGCCGACGAAATCGCCAAGCAGCTCAGAATGCGCAATCTGGCCGGACTGATTGTCGTCGACTTTATTGACATGGAAGATCCGCAGAACAACCATGCCGTCGAAAAACGCATGAAAGAGGCCATGAAACAAGATCGCGCCCGGGTTCAGATTGCCAAAATGAGCTGCTTCGGACTGTTGGAAATTTCGCGTCAGAGAATGCACTCCTCATTTATGGAAAGCAATTATCAGGTTTGTCCGCACTGCCACGGACAGGGTGTGGTTCGGACGACGGAATCCGGCGCCGTGCTTATCCTGCGCGCCATTGAAGAGGAAGGCATAAAAAACCGGTCGGCCAAGATCAGCATTGCCGTACCGACGGAAACGGCCATTTATCTGCTAAATCAGAAACGGCAGACGCTCTGCGCGTTGGAACAACGCTATAAGATGGAAATCGTCATTTGTGCCGACGACGGCATTAAAAACGTCGCCGAATTTAAACTGGAACGCGTCAAGAGCCAGAAGGAAGCCCTTGAAGAAAAGAAAGCCGCAGAAGAAACGTCCGACGACGAACCGCGCAGAGAAGAAAACAACGGCCGGCGGAACAATCGCCGCAGCGACCGCAGACAAACCCAGCCCGAAGAAAAGACCGCTGAAACGGAAAATACAGAAATTCAGCAGCAGGCGGATGAAAACGGCAATAACGAATCCACTGCCGAAAACGGCGAGCTCAACAACAACCGCCGCGGCCGCCGCCGTGACAGACGCCGTGACCGGAGAGGTCGCGACCGCCGCCGTGACAGACGCGAACGCGGCGGCGACGAGAACGAAGGTTCCGCTATCCGTGAAAACGACCAGCATAAGGAAAAAGCCGAAACCATCATCTTGTATAATTCGCACGAAGACATCAAATCTAATACGTCGAATAATCAGGAAACCGATGAAAAACAGGGGAAAACCAACTGGTGGAGAAAATTAATCGGATAACGGGCTTTTTTCGCAAGACAGTCACAGGGCTGATCTGCAGCGTTCTGCTGCAGTCAGCCTTTTTGTCTGACGCCGCGGCGGCTTCAATCAGCCTGATTTCGGACGAAGAGACCGAACAGTTTCTGGCCCGACAGCTCAGACCGGTTTTCAAAGCGGCAGGCATTCCTTTCAACCGCAATAACATTTACATCGTTAATGACGACAGCCTGAACGCTTTTGTCGGCGACGGCAACAACATGTTCGTCCATACCGGAACCCTGATGAAAGCCAACGACGAAAACGAAATTGCCGGCGTGCTGGCGCACGAAACCGGACATATTATGGGCGGGCATATTTTGCGGCAAAAGATTAAGCTGCAGAATATGCAGCAAATCAGTCTGGCTTCCATGCTGGCTGCCGGCGCCGCAGCAGCGGCAACCGGACGGGCAGACGCGGCCATTGCAATTATGATGGGAACGCAAAGCTCCATGCTCAACGCTATGCTGGCATATCAGGTCGAAGAGGAACGCAGCGCCGACGAATCGGCAGTAAAACTTTTGCAGAAAACAGAACAAAGTCCGGCCGGAATGCGAAATTTCATGAAGAAAATCGACCGGCAGAACCGGTTGAACGGCATTGCCGAAAATCCGTATTTTCGCACACATCCCGTTACTGCCGAGCGCATCAGTTTTCTGAACAATGCGGTCAGGCAATCCCCTTTTCCGGCACCGGCACACCCCAGCAACGAATTTCTGCGGGTAAAGGCCAAATTGTCCGCCTTTATGGAAGAACCGCGCAAAGTGCTGCAAAAATATCCGCCGAGCGACAAATCGACACCGGCGCGCTATGCGCAGGCAATCGTTTTTTTCAGAATGCTCAAACTTAACCAGTCGTTAAAAATTTTAAACGAACTGATTGCCGAAGAACCGGAAAATCCGTACTTTCACGAGCTCAAAGGGCAGATTTTCATGGAAACGGGAAAAATAAAGCCGGCCCGCATCGAATATCAAAAAGCATTGTCCCTGTTACCGAACTCGGCGTTGTTTCAAATTAATCTGGCGCAGGCGGTGCTTGAAGACACCCTTAATCGCGATGAACTGGAGCATACGGCCAAAATTTTGAACAAATCACTTTTGCAGCGCCCGGACACTTATGGCTGGCTGCTTCTGTCGCGCGCTTACGGCGGACTTAACGATACGGCCAATTCCAATTATGCCGCGGCGGAATACAGCCTGCGCATCGGCGCGGCGGAAACAGCACGCCGGCAGGCCAATACGGCTCTCACAGCCAATCCTTCGCCGCAGCTTCGATTGAAAATAGACGATTTGCTAAATCGCATCGGCGAAGAAGATAAAAAATAAACAACAGCACTTTCCCAGCCCTCTCTTTCGAGAGGGCTGATTTTTGCCAAAAAAAAATTATGTGGTTCCATCATTGGTAGACAGAAAAAAATGTAGTTTCATT